>Ga0207888_100059_pt1 | contig 99978 bp, 84 predicted proteins | sample LinPmetageLP43_FD_184055 | JGI IMG/M metagenome (GOLD analysis project Ga0207888, IMG submission 184055) | Marine viral communities from the Pacific Ocean - LP-43 (SPAdes) | ecosystem: Environmental > Aquatic > Marine > Oceanic | place: Pacific Ocean | collected 2010-08-27
TGGGGTCTCCCCATGCGAGAGTAGGTCACCGCCAGACTACAAATAAATAACCCCAGCCCAATCGGCTGGGGTTTTTTATTTCTGGTGGTGACCTACGACGAGAGTAGGGTGAAGCGGGTTCCCGGTAAAGCCAACCATTTGGCTTTACCCCGCTGAACAGGTTGAGCTCTGCGAAACCTTGTCCAGACTTTTATTCTAAGAAGCCCTCAGCTCACGCTGGGGGCTTTTTTTATGTCTGAATTCTCCTTTCAATCAGCTACGACCAAAGTCCTATTCCCCTTGTTAACAATTGCATTTACATTTGTTATCGATCTAAAACAATAATGTTGAACAACTGGAGGGGACGTTATGGCATTCGAAAGCGAATCCCATGCCAAAGCGTATTGGAAAGAAAACCTCAGCTTGATGCTCAAGCTGCTAATTGTATGGTTTGTCGTTTCCTATGGCTTTGGAATTATATTGGTGGACGTGCTTAACGAAATCACTTTCTTCGGCTTTAAGCTGGGATTCTGGTTCGCACAGCAAGGCTCCATTCTGACTTTCATCGTGCTTATCTTCATTTATGTGAGAGGCATGGCCGCGTTAGATAACAAATACAATGTACACGAGGACTAAGGCGCTATGGATATTCAAACGCTCACCTTTATAATCGTCGGCCTAACTTTTGCGCTATACATAGGTATTGCGATTTGGTCACGTGCCGGCTCAACTAATGACTTTTATGTAGCAAGTGGCGGTGTCAACCCGGTAATGAACGGGATGGCAACGGCCGCTGACTGGATGTCAGCTGCTTCTTTTATCTCAATGGCGGGTATCGTAGCCTTTGCTGGTTATGATGGCTCTGTTTACCTAATGGGGTGGACTGGTGGCTATGTTCTATTAGCTATGTGTCTTGCTCCTTATTTACGCAAGTTTGGCAAGTTTACTGTTCCTGACTTCATCGGTGATCGGTACTATTCACAGACTGCTCGTACTATTGCCGTAATCTGCGCTATCTTAATCTGCTTTACTTATATAGCCGGACAAATGCGCGGTGTTGGTGTCGTGTTCTCCCGCTTCCTGGAAGTTGATATTGCAACCGGCGTTATCATCGGTGCAATCATCGTTTTCTTCTATACCGTTCTCGGTGGTATGAAAGGAATAACTTACACTCAGGTCGCACAATATATTGTATTGATGTTCGCTTATATTGTGCCTGCGGTATTCTTGTCGCTAATGATGACTGGTCACGTACTACCCCAAACGGGTTTTGGCGCCACAATAGCCGATGGTGTTCCGGGCTCCGGGCAGTTCTTACTCGAACGATTGGACGGGTTATCGACAGAGCTAGGTTTTGCTGAATACACTGAAGGTGTACGTAGTAAAATCGACGTATTCTTTATTACTGCAGCATTGATGGTAGGTACCGCTGGTCTGCCTCACGTTATCGTGCGTTTCTTTACAGTACCGAAAGTACGTGATGCACGCCGTTCAGCTTTCTGGGCTCTGACGTTCATTTCAGTGGTTTACTTAACAGCTCCGACTATTGCTTCGTTTGCTAAAGTAAATATTTTCAACACCATCAATGGCCCGGACCTACAAGGTGTTGAATACGATAACGCACCAAGCTGGATTAAAAACTGGGAAAAAACCGGTCTTATCACGTGGGAAGACAACAACAACGACGGCAAAATGTTTTACTCAGGTGATGAACGCAATGAAATGACCATTGACCGTGACATCATGGTATTGGCGAATCCAGAAATTGGTGAGTTGCCGGCTTGGGTTGTCGCTTTGGTTGCTGCAGGTGGTGTTGCCGCAGCACTTTCTACGTCAGCAGGCCTTCTACTGGTTATATCAACCTCCGTTTCGCACGACTTACTGAAGCGAAATTTGGCACCGAATATAACCGATAAACAGGAGTTGTTGTACGCCAGGATTGCAGCTGCGACGGCAATTGTCATCTCAGTCTACTTCGGTATATACCCGCCCGGCTTCGTAGCGCAGGTGGTCGCCTTTGCCTTCGGCTTAGCCGCAGCAAGCTTCTTCCCTGCGATAATCATGGGTGTGTTCCATAAACGTATGAACAGCACAGGTGCGATAGCTGGTATGGTTGTCGGTATACTATTTACCTTCAGTTATATCGTGTACTTCAAGTTCGTCGCTCCCGAGCTGAATACTCAAGAAAACTGGTTATTCGGAATTTCCCCTGAGGGCATTGGTACCTTAGGCATGATCATCAACTTCGTTGTAGCAGTTGTCGTGCATAAGTTTACTGGTGACGCCCCGGAAGAAATTCAGGAGCTAGTTGAGTCTATACGGTATCCAAAAGGGTCCGGTGAAGCTAAGTCTCACTAACGAGATATATCCTAATTGAAGCCCAGCCTAGTGCTGGGCTTTTTATTGACTAACTCAAGTTAATACACAAAACTGAAATTTGCTTCTCTATAAATTAGGATTAGCCATGGAAGTTAATTCATTTCTACAAGACTGCCCTCCTTTTGATACGTTAGCGGAAGAGCAAAGAAGCTGGGCTGTATCGCAGTTGCAGTCGGTTTATATGAATGATCAGAACTGCAACGATATATTAAAAGATATGAAGCCGGCTCTGTTCATCGTGCGCTCAGGTGTTTTTGATTTAAGAGGGGCAGACGGGCGACTGATAGAGCGTTTGGAAAGCGGCGATTTGTTTGGCTATCCGTCTTTGCTATCAGGCCGTGAAGTGGTTAATAAATTACAGGCGATAGAAGATGGTATTGTTTATGTGTTGCCACAGTCGGCGTTTGATCGGCTTCGCAATGTGTCAAAATCTTTCGAGCAGTATTTTATAAGGGCTCATGGTCAACGTTTATTAACAGAACAAAAAAGTGATGATGGAGCCGATAGTGACTGGAGTGAGCAGACGGTAGGCAGTGTTGTGTCCATGCCTCCGGTTAGTTTATCCAGCAGCACGTCAGTGCAAGAAGCGGCTAAGCTAATGGCTAGCCATGGTATATCGTCTGTTTTGGTCGTTGATGACACCCAATTGGTCGGTATTTTAACGGACAGAGACTTAAGAAACCGAGTAGTGGCTGAGGGCTTACCGCTGGATGTGCGCGTTTCTGCGGTAATGACACAACTGCCGGAATCGGTTTACGAAAATCGCTCGTTAATGGATGCGTTAACCACCATGACCTCCAGCAATATTCACCATTTGCCGGTGGTTAACGATCAAAATCAACCTGTCGGCATGGTGACCGCTACGGATTTAATCCGTCAGCAGCGTAGCGATCCTGTATTCCTTATCAGCGCAATTCGTAAGGCTAGCAGTAAATCACAACTGATAGAAGAAGCGCAAAAACTTCCTGAATATTTGCAGACTTTTGCCAGCCGTGTAAAACAAACATCTGTTTTAGGTCGGCTTATGGCATCGGTTACTGACGGCATGACACGCCAGCTTATACAGCTTTATGAGCAGGAAAACGGAGCCGCACCAGCCGCTTATAGCTGGTTAGCATTTGGCTCGCAGGGCAGGGAAGATCAAACTTTAAGTTCAGATCAGGATAACGGCCTTTTACTCAGTAATGGTTTGTCCGATAAGCAAAAAGACTGGTTTGCCGGTTTAGGAGATTACGTCTGCGAAGGGCTAAATGAATGTGGTATCCCATCTTGCCCTGGAACTATTATGGCATCCAACCCCGAGTGTCGGGGGACTATAGACCAATGGAAAGAGCGCTTCAGAGGCTGGGTTGAAAGCCCGACACCAAAGGCACTCATGTATTGTCAGATATTTTTTGACAGCAGGCCGGTTGTTGGCCCTGGTAAATTTTATCAAGAATACCGCGAGCAGATTGCGAGCTTAGCGAAGAACGAGATGTTCCTGGGAAATTTAGCTATTCTGGTTAATCGGATAGCCGTACCTTTGGGCTTGTTTAACCGCTTACGCACAGAGGACACAGATGACGGGGATACCATAGATATTAAACGTTACGGCATTGCTTTAATTAATGACATAGCACGTATTTACTCATTGCAGGCCGGAATTACGTCACCAGGCACAGCTGCGCGTTTAAACGCACTAAAAGGCAGCCGCTTTTTAAATCGCCGCGATAACCAGTCACTAATGGAAGCCTGGGAGTTTTTGACACAGCTCAGGTTGAACCATCAGTTAAAAGTATGGGGCAGCGACAAACCAAAGAATGCCATAGATCCTGATGAACTGAGCACGCTTTCAAGACGTCAGTTAAAAACGGCTTTTAAAATCATAAAAGAGGCGCAACAAGGCGTTGGTCTGAAGTTTAGCCGACAGGGGTACTAATTATGTCTCAATGGCTGCAGAAGCTTGCTCACTGGTACGACAGACGACAAAAACTTAAACAACCATGGCAAAGTTTACGGTATGTCGCGTTGGATATTGAAAGTACCGGGCTGGATCCTAAAAAACACCAAATTTTGTCTATTGCCTGGATGAGGATTCATCCCCCTGTGATGCACGTTGGCAATGCCCAGTATCATGTTTTCGCTCACGGACAGGAGCTTGAACTTGGCCAGAGCCCAACCATTCATGGTTTAACCAAGCCGGATTTCTTGCACAGTTCGGAACCCAGGCAAACTTTCGCCATGCTAAGCCGTGCTTTGAATGATGCCGTGTTAGTTTGTCACCACAAAGGTATGGACTGGCGTTTCTTGAAACATATCGAAGCGCAGCACGGTATCCCCTTTAATCCCCTGGCTATATTCGACACTTTAGCGTTCGAAAAACATAAGCTTGGACGCAACCCCCATCAACCTATTCAAGTTGGGCAGCTTACCCTTAGTGCTTGCCGAAAACGCTATAACTTACCCAATTATCATTCCCACCATGCACTGACGGATACCGTTGCCTGTGCGGAGCTTTTTTTGGCGCAGTGCTATGCTTTTGAGTCGTCAAATGGACCTTTAAGATCGTTCCTGAAAAACTCTCACTAAAATACTTGAATTAGGCAGTTACAACTGGAAAACATATGTTTAAAGGTCGGATACATAAGTTGTTTTCGTTAATAAAATAGATTTTTAAATAACCGGTTAGCTTGTTTTTTGTTCGGTCGGTTCTTGCTGTATAAGAAAAGGCTCAAACACCTATTGAAATGAACTCCTCACAGCGTTAAAAGGTTGTTACCGAAAACGGGTAGTCGAATAATAAGTAGTCGGACCGTCATCGGTTTCAGGTTGCTTTCGCCAATCAAGCAACTCAAAAATAATGTTCCAGGGAGTAATATCAATGAATAATAAACTGTTTCGCCGCAGCATTACTGCGGTTGCAGTTGCGTCCACGCTGTCATTTCCAGCATTAGCTCAGGACAATACTGCAGATCAAAATAATATCGAGAAAATTGAAGTAACCGGTTCTCGTTTGAGCCGTGCCAGCATGGAAACCCCCGTACCGGTAACCACCATCGGCCGTGAAGATATTGTTCAAACAGGGGCTATTAACGTTGCTCAAGTATTGAATATGTCGCCTGTCGCTATCGCCGGTTCAGATCAATCGAACTCTGCGTTTGATACGGTATCTGTTGGTTTGAACACAACCGAATTACGCAACATGGGTGCTGAACGCACGTTGGTACTAGTTAACGGCCAGCGATTTGTATCTGGTATTGCACCTTCTTCAGGCTATGCCGTTGACTTAAACGCTATCCCAGCCTCAATGGTGGAGCGCATTGAAATTCTGAAGAGTGCTTCTTCAGCTGTTTATGGTTCTGATGCCGTAGCTGGTGTAGTTAACATTATTACCCGTAAAGATTTCGAAGGTATCGAAATTAGCACCCAGGCTGGCATTTCAGGTGAACATGATCGCCAAACTCAGACCTTTAACTTAACCACAGGTAAGAATTGGGACGGCGGTAACGCTTGGTTCTCTTTCGGTATTGATAACGACGAAGGTCTTAAATCAAGCGCTCGCTCATTCTCTGCTGTCGACAGTGCAGTTTACTCTGATGAGAACGGCAATGAGTATGTAGGAGATTTACTGTCATCTTTCCCTAAACAGGGTCGTGTATCAGTTAAAGATGCTGACGGAAACACTCTAGAGAGTTTTGACGCTGACGGAACAGAGTATTCAGGCGGATTCAATCGTGCTTCTGTACGTCAGTTAGTAACACCATTAGAGCGTCGTTATGTATCTGCTGAAATTCGTCAAGACTTGTCAAGTGACTTGAACGTATTTGGTTCTGTTCACTGGAACTCGGCTGAAACGAAAGGTTCAACTATTGAACCAACACCATTTAATGTCGGTGAAGACTTATGGATGAATAACCGTGTTGAAGATCCTGTAGCAGGGTTAAGCGTATACTCTCCATTGGTGCCTCAGGAGCTACGCGACAACTTATTATCTTATGGTATTGATGACCTTGGTTCTCAGCGTGTAGACTTTGTGCGTCGTATGGCTGAATTCGGAAACCGTTCTACTGACGTTACTCGTGATACTTTGCGTATTGCATCAGGTTTTAGTTATGCAATTGATTATAACTGGACCTGGGACAACTACTTCACTTGGGGTCGTACAAACCAGGAACAGCTAAATGGTGGCCAAATCAATACAGACCGCGCACGTCTTGCTTTGGATGTTACTGAAGACGCTAATGGTAACTTGGTGTGCGCGAGCGATATCGCAGCTATGCAAGGTTGTGTTCCGTTAAACCTATTTGGCGAAGGTACTGTTTCACAAGCTGCTGTTGATTATGTTTCGACTCCAGCGAAAGCAACCGGCACAGCTGAACAGTTTGTAGTGCAGAGTGTTATTTCAGGTGATTTACCATTAGAGTTGGCAGGTGGTTTTGTCGGTTTAGCTGGTGGTCTTGAGTATCGCGAAGAAAAAGGTACTTATAGCCCGGGTGATTTAGCTCAAACTGGTGCTTCAAGCACAAACAAGGCCCAACCGACAGATGGCAGCTTTAACACCAGTGACGTGTTTGTAGAAACGCGTTTGCCGGTATTAATGAACTGGTCTATTGATCTTGCGGCACGTTACTCTGAGCATTCCGCCACTGGCGGCGCTGTTACCTGGAACGTAGGTACAGAATATGAGCCAATAGAAAGTGTCAAGCTGCGTGCGTCAGCTGCAACTGCTATTCGTACTCCAAATATTTCCGACTTATATTCAGGTAATGGTGAAACATTTGCTCGTGTAAACGATCCTTGTGTAGGTGTAACTGCAACAAGTGAAGGAAATATAGCTGAAAACTGTCGTTCAATTGACTCAGTTAATGGACGTATCCAGTCTGCCGGTGAATTTGAGCTGACCTCTGCAGAAACTCAAGGAACAGGCGGTTTAGTTGGCGGTAACCCTGATGTTCAGGAAGAAACCGCTGATACTTATAGTGTCGGTGCTATCTGGCAAATTAATGAAGAGTTGTCTGCAACTATGGATTACTACAAAATCAAAGTTGAAGACGCAATCTCTGTCACTTCACGTAACTTAGTACTTGAGCGTTGCTACGATGTATCTCCTGGTAGCTTTGATCCGACTTGTAGTGATCAGGTTCTTCGCAGTTCTAATGGTGTGTTAGTTGATGTTAACAGCAGTTCTTCTAACGAAAATATCATTCGTACGTCTGGTGTTGATTTTGAGATGAACTACCGGACTCAAATTGCAGATGGTATGTTCTCTGCTGATTTCATTTGGAACTACACTGACGAATACTCAATTGAATCAATGTTCGACGGTAGTACAACTTACTATGCTGGTGAAGTTACAACTCCGGAAAACCGTGCAAACCTAAACTTGGCTTATTCGCTAGGTGATGTCAGTGTTTCGTGGAGAATGCGTCACTGGGATAGCTCTGTAGATTCGCTTAATGGTGAAAACTACAATTACACAACTCGTCAACCGTATGGGGAATACAACAATGTCGGATCGGTCACTTATCATGACATCTCAGCACGTTATTACCTGAACGATAATTTTGAGTTTAACGTAGGTATTCGCAACGCGTTTGATAAACAGCCTCCAATTCTTCCACAAGGAAGTAACTCAGGAGCAACTGGCATCAATACTGCGTCACAAGCTTACGATGTTACAGGCCGTTATTACTTTGCAGGCGTAACTATGAGCTTCTAAAGCCTTGATATAAAGGTTCGTAGAAAAAGCCAGTCAGGAATTTTCCGACTGGCTTTTTTATTGCTTGCGAATTGACTATATCTAAGCTGACATTGCATATAGAGCGTAGTATGCTCAATTACAGTTTTACGTTGGTAAAAATTGGAGTATCTATGACAACAAAAAATCCGTGGAATAGTTATTGGCAAAAAGGCGCAAAAGCGAGTTTCTTAGACGATAAAGCCCGCTTGCAAGCTTACCAAATGCGCAAGTTTTGGTTTGAGCGCATGGATGAGAACGATGTGAAACAACCGATTGTCGATATAGGTACTGGTAACGGTATTGTCGCTCAGTGGTTAACGGAATATGCGCAGGAGAAAAGCCGAAAACTCGATGTTTTAGGCATAGACTCAGCGAAATTGAAACCTTTTAATGAAGCATTGAAGTTACATGCAGAAACGCCTTACGAAACCTTTAAGTTACCTTCAAATAAAAAAGTAGGCACTTTCGTTTCTCATTTTGGCCTTGAGTATGGTGATATGGAAGCAGGGCTTAAAAACCTGCACTTGCAACTTAAGCGTGGCGGCAGTGTTATTGCTTTGGCGCACTCAACCGACTCTAATATTTATAAAAACAGTAAAGCCTTGTTTGAGTTTATCCCTTCTGTGCTTAAACAACTGAAGAAGTCGGTAACGCCACTTCAGGAAGCATTATTAAAACACGGCCCGAATAACTTACCAAAGTCAGCGCTTCAGGATCAACATAACCTCAACCAGTTCGCCAGAAAGTATGAGCGATATGGTGCTTTCCAGGCCATGAACTTTGTTCCTGCGACAAAACACGCATTAGAAGCTGCCGCGCAAGGTAAAACCGATGAGTCAGAAAAAGTACTATCGGGTTACATCAATGCAATAAATGAACATAAGGCACGTTTGGTAAGTTTGTTAAAAGCTACCGAGCAGTTAGGTGATATGGAGCAAACAAAAGTACTGTTTGAAAGTGTTGGCTTTAAGAATGTAACCGTACAAACCGTCGCTTTTCCTGAAACGGGTGTTGTTGGTAGTTGCGTTCAGTGTGGTAAATAAAAAACGATGTATCAAAACCGATTACATCACACGATTGATGGGTGTTAACAAAAAAAGCTCTAAAAGTTTACAATGTTGCAACTTCCTGTTAAGTTTTAATCAGCTTCTGTATAAGGAAGCGATATAATAAAAACGTTCCAGGGAGTTTTACTCATGAGAAATAAATTTTTTAAACGTACGCTGACAGCTGCGGCAGTTGCTGCAGCTATGGGCGTTTCCGGTCTTGCTGTTGCACAAGACACATCTGGTTCGGTCCGTGGCCAAGTAACTGTAGAGTCGGGAGCTGCGCAGTCAGCAAGCGTAACAATCCGAAATATTGAAACCGGTTATACACGTACAATTCAAGCCAATAGTGAAGGTACATATCGTTTCCCTTCGCTTCCTATTGGTCGTTACGTAGTTACTGCAAATGCGGATGGTTATGAGCCAGTTGAATCCGATATCGTTACCGTAAGCCCGGGCACCTCACGTAACGTAGCAATTCCACTTAGTAGCGGAATTGAGCGTATTGATGTTTCAGGCGCGTCAATATCAATGGTTGATACACGTTCATCGGGCACTTCTTTAAATATTGGAGAAGCAGCCATTGATCGTATTCCGGTTCCGAGGGACGCAACGTCTGTCGCTCTTTTGGCTCCAGGTACAGTCGCTGGTTCTCCGGGCTTTGGTAATCTAGCATCTTTCGGCGGGTCATCAGTCGCGGAAAACCAAACTTATATTAACGGGTTGAACGTCACAAACTTCCGTAATGGTCTAGGGTTCTCAGACGTTCCATTCGAATTTTATTCTGATTTCCAGGTCTTGACCGGGGGCTATAGCGCCGAATTTGGTCGCTCAACAGGCGGCGTTATTAATGCTGTCACCAAAAGTGGTACGAATGAATTTAAAGCCGGCGCCAATATATATTATAAACCCAGTGGTTTAAGAGAAGAGTCTCCAAATAGCTTCCGTCCAGACGGACGAGCATTACGCTTTAATGGAGCAGATAGTTTTTCTGAAGTCGAGGCTAATATATATGCGTCAGGCCCAATTATTGAAGACACTCTATTTTACTATGCAATATACAGCCCGCGCGATTTAGATGAAGATTTTACCAACACTAGTGGTACAACTTTCTTCAATGATTCAGCTGACGATGCTTTTTGGGGTGGTAAAATTGACTGGCAAATTAACAGCGATCATTTAGTTGAATTGTTGGCCTTCTCTGATAGCCAGGATACAACTCGTTTGGCATACCCTTATAGTCAGGAAAGTGGAATTGCAGAAGGCGCAGCACCAGGAACCACAATATTTGAACGTGGTGGCGACAACTACTCGATCAAATACACTGGTTATTTGACTCAGGATTTGACTGTTTCTGCATTATATGGCGAGAATAAATTCGCATTAACGACATCATCCCCACAAGGTGCGGTATGTAATATTATTACCGACCAACGAGCTGATGCTCCACTTGGCACTACAGCGGGTTGTGCTACAAGTACTCTGGAATTTGGTGAAGATACACGAGAAGCAGCTCGTATTGATTTTGAGTATGTTTTAGGTTTCGATCACTTGATTCGTTTCGGGTATGACCAAGAGACAAATACTTCGACAAGTATCCAGTCATCTCCAGGTCCAAATGGCGCCACCTATGTATTGAAAGATGTTAACCCAGGTGGTGAGCTTCCAAATAGTAGCGCTGTTCCAGCAGGAGTTGATCAAATCGCGGAAGAACGTGTTAGAACCGTAGGTGGAGATTTCGAGACGGTTGCTAGCGCATACTATATTGAAGATATTTGGTCAATAACACCGGATCTAACCGCAACAATTGGTTTACGTAATGAGAGTTTTGAAAATAAAAACTCTTTAGGTCAAACCTTTGTTGAAATTAAAGACATGTGGGCACCACGTTTAGGTCTTTCTTGGGACATAAATGGAGATGGTCAGTCGAAAGCATTTGTTAACATTGGCCGATATCATCTTCCGGTAGCTAATAATACCAACGTTCGCTTGTCTGGTGATGAAAACGATCGTACACGTTTTTACGCGTTAGAAGGTGCGACGGTTGGTAATATTGACAGCTTCGAAAGTTTGATTTTAGACTTAGGCGAGCAAATTGGAAATGAAGTTGTAAATGCCGATGGTGAAGTACCAGATGTTCAAGGAATAGTTGATCAAGATATTGACGCAATGTACCAAGACGAGCTTATTGTCGGTTATGAGGCAGCATTTGCAGACAACTGGAGTTGGGGTGTTCGCGGGATTCGTCGTGAGCTAAATGGTGCTATCGATGATATGTCGATTGAGAATGCTATTGAAAACAAGTTTGGCTGTGAAGGCTATTTTGAAGAAGCATGGTTCGGTTCAGGTGCCCCAACTTATGTGTTGGGCAACCCAGGCGAACCAATGACAGTCAAAACTGATACAAATTGCGATTTCGTAGCCGATGAAGTGGTAACCTTTAGCCCAGAAGAACTTGAATATCCTTCTGCAGTTCGTAACTATAATGCGGTTGAGTTTACGCTAGGTCGGGCATGGGACGGCAAGTGGTCTTTCAATGCATCGTATACTTGGTCTAAATCCTATGGTAATACCGAAGGTCTGGTTAAATCAGATATCGAGCAAGATGATGCTGGTATTACGCAAGACTTTGACTTCCCAGAACTAATGGATGGAGCGTTTGGTGACACACCAAATGATCGCCGCCATTCTTTCAAAGCGTATGGTACCTATGCGTTAATGGATAACTTTTTAGTTGGTGCTAATGCGAGACTGACTTCAGGTCGTCCTCTAAACGCTTTTGGTATCGGTCATCCAAATGGCGTGCCAGTATATGGTGATACATTCTACCTTTGTTCGGCAAATTGTGACGATGCCGATTTGGCGAATGAATACCTTAAATTCCCACGCGGTACATTCAGTCGTACTGACTGGACATTCCAGTTGGACTTGAATGCGACTTATACGACTCAGTTGGCTAATACGGAAGTAGAGTTACGCTTTGACGTGTATAACGTGTTGGACAGTCAAGCTGTAACTAATCGTTACGAGTTTGCAGAAACAGGTACACCGGGTAATGCTGACAATGCATTTATGTTACCTACTACCTATCAAACTCCGCGTTATGTTCAGTTGAGTGCAGGTATTAAATTCTAAGTAATTTATATCTTCCAGTATAGTTAATTCAAGCCGACCAAAATGGTCGGCTTTTTATTTTTCTAACAAAGTAATCACTAAAAGTTTACAATCTTTTAACTTCCTGATAAATTTCTTAACACTTCATATAAGAAGTAAAATAATAAAAACGTTCCAGGGAGTTTTTACTCATGAAAAATATGACATTTCGTAAGAGCTTAACGGCTGCAGCAGTTGCTGCGTCTTTAGGCTTTCCTGCTTTAGCAGTAGCGCAAGATGCTCAACAGAGCACAGAAACAGAACAAGCCGAAGAGCAAATGGAGCGAATCGTTACCACAGGTTCTCGCATTGCTCGCCCTGAGCTGTCTCAAGCCGCACCAATTTTGTCTCTTGGTGAAGAGGATATCGAAAAATTTGGTTCTCCAGATTTAGGCCAAATTTTAGCTGAATTACCTGCTGTAGGTGCTACTAATACTCTAATAGGTAACCGTGAGAGTAATGCGAGTGCTGGTGTTAGTTCCGCTGATTTACGTCGTTTAGGTGCAAACCGTACTTTGGTGCTGGTTGATGGCAAGCGTCACGTTGCCGGCTCTCCTGGCTCTGCGTCAGTTGATTTATCAACTATTCCTTCAGGCATGATCGAGCGTATTGAAATCATGACTGGTGGCGCGTCAGCTATTTATGGTTCAGATGCTGTTTCAGGTGTTATTAACGTTATTCTGAAGAAGAACTACGAAGGTTTTGAAATTAGCGGACAGGCAGCTGGATCAACTGAAGGGGTTGGTGCTCGCACACACGAATTCACTTTCTTAGGTGGAGGTGATTTTATGAACGGTCGTGGGAACGCGACGTTTTATGCCGGTATGAACCGTATTCAGGAAACGATGGCAAGTGATGTTCGCCAGTTTAATAGTTGGGGAACAATATTGAACCCTGAAGATACTGGGCGTTTGGATGGGATCCCTGATCGTATCTATGCCGAAGGTATAGCTTCTGAATATATTTCAGGTGGCGGTGTTCTATTAGCTGATGATTTTTACGGTTTTTTCCCAGACGGTTCATGGCAAAGACAGCCTGCTCGTGAGGGTACAAACTCAGCATTGTTTGGCCAATACTCAGAGCGCTGTGAAACATGTTTGTATACTGAAGACTATGTAAACCTTCAGCCTAATGTCAATCGCGTAAACGTTGGCTCTTCGTTAAGTTTTGAAATGAGTGACTCAGCGCGTTTTTATTCTGATTTCAAATATACTCAGGCTGATATCGAACAACAGTTCCAACCTTCTTTTACTCAAGCCACTCAAATTAATGTAGCAGATAATCCTTATTTAGATGAAGAACTAAGAACCAATCTTCTTGATGCGGGCATTCAACAAGCTGATTTCTGGAAGTTCTTTGAAGACTGGGGTAATCGTACTGCCGACAACCGTCGGGAATTATTCCGCTTTAACGGTGGTGTTGATGGTGCCTTAGAGCTTGGTGGAAGCTATTTACAGTACGACTTTTACTATGGTTATGGTGAGACTCGTAACCGTCGCCAAACTTTACGTTCACAAATTCCAGGAAACGTTTTAGCGGCAATCGATACTATTGAAGATGCAGATGGGAACATAGTTTGTCGAGATCCTGATGCTGGTCAAGTCAACAACGGTGGTGAATGTGTTCCGTATAATCCGTTTGGTGACCAAGCTTCTCAAGCTGCAATTGACTTTATGAGTGCTGATGTTACTCGTGATGATAAAATCACGCAGGAATATGCGGGTGCTTCATTCGTTACGGATACAGCTAACTTTTTCTCATTACAAGGCGGTCCAGTTGACATCGCAGTTGGTTTTGAGTGGCGCGAAGAAACATCCGAGACTATCACCGACGAATTCACTCGTCGTGGATTAACTCGCAACGCGGCAACTCCTAATGAATACGGTGAATATGATGTAACTGAAGGCTTTGTAGAATTAAATCTTCCAATTCTTGCGGGTTTAGACTTTGCTGAAGAATTAACTCTTGATATGGCTTACCGAAGCGCCGACTATTCTCATGCTGGCTCTGCTGATGCATGGAAGTTAGGCTTTATGTATGCTCCTATTAAAGATGTTCGTTTCCGTGGTACTGTCGGTGTGGCTGTTCGCGCACCTAACATTACAGAGGCATTCAGCCCTCGATCTCCTGGGTTTGCTAATGTAACCGACCCTTGTGATCAAACTCGGATAGATAATGATCCGAACCGTGCTGCAAATTGTGCTGCGTTAGGTGTTCCTGAGAACTTCGCATCGGTTACCAATGCAAGTATTGACCTTATTTCTGGCGGTAACCCAAACCTAGAAGCTGAAGAGTCAGACTCTACAACGTTCGGTGTTGTTTGGACCCCGAGTTTTATTGAGAACTTCTCTGTTACTTTAGATTACTATGATATTGAGATTGAAGATGCTATCACATTTATAGATCCTCAAGACGTAATCAATAACTGTGTGGACTCGTCAAGCGGTATTGGTAACACATTCTGTAGCCAAGTTACTCGTGATGGTGATAGTCAGTTGACAGCCGTTGAGTCGGGCTACTTAAATGCTGCCGCAATTCAAACTTCTGGTTATGAAATGGAAGTTAATTATCAAACTGAGTTAGGTCAGTTTGATTTACCTGGCTCTATTTCAACTTCATTTTTTATCAACCATTTAAAAGAGTTTGTTGAATTCCCATTCCAGGATCAACCAACTCAAGATCAGGTTTCAACTGGGGAAGTTGGAGATCCAGAATGGCAGTTCCGCTTTTCTGCAAATTATCGTCTGGACGACTTGAATGTCTCGTGGACAACTCGTTTCCTGGACCGTTCAGCACTGTTTGACGTAACTCCTCGAGTTGAGGCATACGAAAACGTTGGACCTGCGTATGTTGGGTCAATTATGACGCACGACATCGCTGTCGGTTATCATTTTACGGAAGAATTGCGAGTAACTGGCGGTATCCGTAATATGTTCGATAAAGTTCCTCCAGGTTATGTAGGAAACGCATTGTATGATCTAACGGGTCGTCGTGCTTATGTAAACTTTACTTATAGCTTCTAATCGTTAGCTTACGAGCAATATAAGTACTGAAGCCCTCTTTTTAAGAGGGCTTTTTTATTCCTAAACCTTCCCCAAAACCAGCCGATAACAACACATAAGCTCTATAATTAAAGGTCAGGCTATGTTTTATCGGGTGCTCATTCTTTGTTTCTCACTGCCATTCTTTTTGGTTTCAGGCTCAGCAACAGCGCATGCTAACAACCCCCACGAAGCTATCGGCGACGACTTAGCGGAGCAACTCGCGAGTCAGCTCTCGCAAGACAACAAGCCTCACTATGGGTCTAACATAGGAGTAACTCGCTGGGTATTAGCGGAAACGCTTGAGCAGCCGGAAGCGGGTGATTCGTTAAACGAATTAAGCCATCAGTTGAGTGAGAGCATCTATGCGCATCTTAAAGAGCGCAACTTAAGCTTGGTTGAGTTTCGTGCCCAATCTTACATCTCTGTCGGAGAGGAGGGGGCAACGCTGCTTTCCCGTGACGTAGATGAGCTTGAACAACATCCTGAAATTGACTGGGTTCTGGTGGGAACCTTGTCTCGTAAAGATGCTGGAACCATGGTGAATTTGCGTATTGTTGACCGTCGTAATCAAGAAGTTTTAGCCGCGGCTAACCGCTATGTTCCCAAGCATTTGTATTGGCCAAATAAACAAACCGAATTAGTTAACGGTCGTTTACAGCGTCATTAAGAAGAGGCACAAACATGAAATTATCTATTGTTGTAAGTTTTACCGCGTTGTTTCTGGGAGCCTGCACTGTGTTGCCGGCTAAGCAAGAAATAGCCCAAACTGAAGTAAGCGACGAAGAGAAATCGGCAGCGGAAGAAATATATACTCAGGCTTACAGTGCCAGGTATAGCGCAGAGCTTGCTGAACAGTTGGTCAAGAACGCCAGCATCCGGTTGAATAGCGCGAAGGTGGGTATAACCAATTTAGTTGGGGTAACTGGTCAATATGATCAAAGTTCGCCTTTAAGTATGGTGCTGTCAGAGCAGTTGGCGCAGGAGTTACATACCCGTGAGCTAAGCGTTCTCGACTTTAAAGCGACTAATTTTATCCGAGTTACTCCAAAAGGCGATTTTGCGTTAACTCGAGACTATCTGGAACTCGATGAAATAATGCCAATTACTCATGTGTTGGTCGGTACTTTGTCACATCACCGGGATGGCGTTATGGCTAACGCCCGGCTAGTTAATATCAATACCAAAGAAGTGGCCAGTGTGGCTCAGGTCTTTATTCCGGAGTCGGCGGTTAGACAGCTGGACGAAAACTATGGGCAACCGGTACTTCGCAAAGCTCCATAATAGAGAGGGCCTGACGCTTTGTGTCAGGCCTGCCAATTTCCAACGTCTATCGCATTCTTTCTAACGTAACTCTGGCTTCAATAAAGACATAAACTCACGAATGCGCTCAGCATTTTTGCCCACATCGCTGCGGCCCACACGTGACTTACTGCGAATATCAAGCTCACTGCCATCGGTAGTTCCACGTACTCGAATAACCACATCGTCTTTAAAACCAAACCAGGTAGTGGTTGCGGTGGCTTCAATACGACCTTCGGTTTCTGAACTTTCGACCAGTTCCCAACCCATTTTATCAACGGCCAGCAGTGCAGCCGAATAGAGTTCCTCAGGTGACTCAAGCGACGTATAGGTCGATAATTCGGGATAAGCTTCATGCTGCTGCTCAGCCGTACTTTCGCCCGGGTACTCTACCGGGTTAGGCGCATTCGCACGTAATGGAGCAATAGCAATAAACTCCGGTGGGTTTTGTGTGTCGGTGGTAATGTCGTGAATGGCTGGAACATTTTGCGCTTTTAAATACTGGCTAAACGGCATATAAACAGAAATGCCTCCAGCAACAATGGCTAAACCACTTAAGCTCGCCACTAGACCTTGGGGCCGGCGAATAAAGTACCAAATAATATTCAGAACGAATGTGGCGGCACCAATGTAAAGCGCCCATCTCAGCATTAAAAATGCGGTACCTAAGTCTGCTGTACCGCTTTTATACAAAGGCCCCGAAATAGCCAGCAATACAACAGATAATAACCCCAGAAGAATAAACAAACCGTGCAACGCTTTCATAACCTAACCCTCTTAATAATGTTGCCTGCTATTACGTCACTATACCGGGTTTGGGTCAACGGGAATTTAGAGTTCTGCTTTGAACATGCTAAGGCCGAAGCGAAATAGCATAGCCAGTAACGCCGTTAAAGTAACGAATTATTGAACGGTATCGCTGAGCGTAATGCGGCGAAGGTGAAACTCACGGTTAACGCCATAATTGTCGCAGTCAACCATTATCGCCAGACCATCAATGGTGCTGATATCAATGTCAAAAAAACGATTAAAGTCAGCGCGAATGTTGCGGTGTTCGGTTTGCCACTGCCCAACCGGCGTGGTGGTATTGGCAACGACCACCATCATTGCTTGTTCGGTAAATGGGTTTGACCACGAAGCACCAATGGGCTGATTACTGCTCCATACGTAGTTAATGGCTACAGTGTTTAGATTAAGAAACCCCCGTTTAACGACAACATAGAGCCTGGCGCTAAAATCGTCGCCTTGCTGTTGTAGCTCTTGTGGGTTGTTCGGCAGGGCTGACGGTAGACGCCAAGTCCAGCTTAACGCGCTGTCTGTTGTAATATCGAGCGATTGGTCGCGATACAAGGCTGAGGCATTGCCGGCTTGGCAACTGGCTTTAAGGTAGGTATTACCGCGGTTATCCTTGACCTGTTCATAGTGTGACGCGCCGGCAAAGGAGCGGCTGTCCCAACTGGCTATCAGCTGAGCAAAAAACGTCTGTGCATTCGCGGCTACCGGAAGTAGACAACAGGCGAATGCACAGACAAAGGGACGCAATGACACCGCGTTTAACTTGCCTTGTTGGCGGTTAGCTTGCAGCCAACGTAACCCAGTACAAAACCAAAAATAATATGCAGTACCAGTGTTGCGATAGCAGGTTTAGGTCCTGACTCCATGCCGATTGCAAAGGCACCCTGACCCATCATCGGCATTAATACCACCATCATCACTAACCAGCCGAGGATACCTAAAATAATACCGAGCAAAATGGGTTTTTTGTCGGTAATAACTTTACTGAGAACCGCAAAACCGACACCGTAGCCGATGGTACCGATAACAAAGTGCGCAACCCAACCCATACCGGCGGAACTGTTCATTTGGCCGGCTAGCATTTTAATGACGTTTAAATCTGGCATAACGCCCATACTGGATTTAATCAGCATTAAAATTGACAGTACAATGGTCGCCACAAATGCGGCAATAAATGATGCAACAATGTTATTCATAGTTTCTCCTTTACTTTATTAGAATGATGACGCGTTCGCCGAGTAAAAATCACTGCTGAGGGGCTCGGGAACATTTCCCTCTATAAACGATCCGGTTGCTGGCTGCGGAAATATGTCAGCTAACGAACGGATAGAATAATCTGGCATACGGCGCTGTATATGACAACGCTGAATATCTTTTGGTGTTTTTAACGCAGCCGCCGCTATTAGTTCGGCTGTGGCGTCCAGTGTGGCGTGGTGGTAATGATATACACGCTCAGCTTTGTCCTCTACCACCAGGCCTTTACTCAGACGCGGGTTTTGCGTTGCTATACCGGTTGGACAGCGGTTGGTATTGCATGACAATGACTGCACACAACCCAGCGCAAACATCATACCGCGGGCGCTATTGCATAAATCCGCACCTAACGCGAGGGCGCGAACAATGTGAAACGCGGTAAATAGTTTGCCCGCGGCAATAATTTTAACGTGCTCACGTAAGCCCATACCGGTCAATGTATCATCGACAAACACAATAGCGTCACGTAAAGGCATACCAATCGAATTGGAAAACTCCAAAGGTGCGGCACCGGTTCCGCCTTCACCACCGTCAACGGTAATAAAGTCGGGGTAAATACCCGTTTCTGCCATGGCTTTAACAATGGCGATAAATTCTGAACGGCGACCAATACACAATTTAAAGCCAACCGGCTTGCCGACACTGAGTTGCCGTAACTGCTGAATAAAGTTAAGCAATTCAAGCGGCGTTGAAAATGCGGAATGCGAGGGCGGTGATACCACATCGGCGTCTTTGTCGACCAAACGAAAGCGCGCAATTTCATCGGTGACTTTTTCTTTTGGTAAAATACCGCCGTGACTGGGCTTTGCCCCTTGTGAAAGCTTAATCTCGACCATTTTAATGGCGTCGTCAGCAACCTTGCGGCTAAATTCGTCTGCATTAAAGTTGCCTGCCTTATCGCGACAGCCAAAATAACCGGTACCAATTTGCCAAACAATATCGCCACCATTTTCTAAATGATAAGGGGTTAACCCGCCTTCACCAGTGTTTTGATAAAATCCACCCAGCTTGGCCCCTTTATTCAGCGCCATTACCGCATTAGCGCTTAGCGCGCCAAAGCTCATTGCTGAAATATTAAGTAAACTGGCCTGGTAAGGGCGCTGACACTGCGCATTACCGATAGACACCCTAAGGTCGTGTTTATCTGACGGCGCAAAACGTGCGTTGAGCGAGTGTGTAAGCCACTCGTAGCCGATGCGATAGGTATCAACTTTGGTACCAAACGGATTGGTATCAAGACTTTGCTTAGCTCGTTGGTAGACAATACTGCGAAACATTCGGCTAACGGGGGCGCCTTCGGTTTCTCCCTCGACCAAATATTGTTGGAAATACGGACGCACTGACTCGATGAGCCAACGCATATGACCGATAATCGGATAATTTCGTAAAATACTGTGGTGTTGCTGAAAACGGTCACACAAACCAATAACAAACAAAGGTATGGTGATAAGCAATAACCAGCCGAATAAACTGTAAGATACCGCGTATAGCAACGCAAAAATAAGGTTCGCTGCCAGTACCGTCCAGAATGTTTTCATTAGCTTAAGTCCCTTTATCAGCGGTTTTCAATACTGTTTAATTGCCAGTTGTAATCAATATAGCGGATACTAAAGTCACTTTGCAGGCGCTGTCGTTCTGCAGCATTGTCAGCCAGAACCTTGCTGTAATTGCGCAGATAATTTTTTAAGCCGCCAAAATCTTCGCCGTACCAGTCAAAAATTTTCGACAGATAAATGCCATCAGCGTCAATACCGTTTTTATCATCATCGCTTAAAAAGGTAGCCATCTGGTCTTCAAGTTGCGTTTCAAGATTATTACCGGTAAAGGCTTCTGACCTGAGTTTAGGGCAGCTTACTGCAGCGCAAACCAGTGCCGCGTGAATGCGCGGTTCATCAAAGTCTACTCGGATCTTGTCATGCTCTAGCCAGTTGAGTGTGCGTTTTTCGCCCAATAAAGTGAAAAATTCTTGGTCCCAAGGACCGGAAAAAAAACCGCCGAGGTCGCGGATGGACGTGGCCTCACCCGACTTAAATTCTGCCATGTTGTCGATAATGAGTTTTAGCGTAAAACCATTATAAGCGTTAATTAAAAAAGCCAGTTGTTGATTCGCGTTCCATTGTTGATACTGCGCCGATGTCACTGCTGAAAGGGTATTAAGGTATTGATTTAAAGCATCGGGCTGAGCTGCCAGGCTGGTATAATCGACAGCAGATTTTAAGTTGTTGTCATAAACAGTGACATGCTGTTTTAGTACCTTAGTGAAGGGGGTATGACGATGGTCAAAGTTGCTGGCCGCAACCGTTGATGAAATAAAAAATAAGATTATAAATAAGTAGCGCATATCAACTCCTTTGCTCGTGCCTGACGCACGAGCAGAATAACAATCGGTGCCAAAGACAGGGCTTATTGAATGGCCAACTTAGTATCATGTTCACGTAGAATAAATAACGCGATACAAGCTGCCAACATGGGCCAGGCCGCAAAGAACAGTAGATTATTAAAGGCATCCAGATACTGCGGGAATGACGAAAATGTCGACACCCCGTGCATGACCAGAATGATCCCGTAAGTTACTGTTTTCCACAGCCCTGCTAAAAACGCCAAACACAGTATTATTTGTAAAACGCCTAAGGTCATGGCTATTGTGGTTGATAGTCCTGTAATGCCATAAAAACCGTCAAAAATTGCGGCGGCATGTCCGGGATTAAGGACTTTATCTATTGCCCAAATAACCATGACAATGAATATACCGACCCGGAGCGCGAGTAGCGCCCACGGGAGTTTTTGTTCAAGAGAATTGCTCATAATGGTTCCATTGTTGGTTTTAGCATTTCACCTGATGCAATACATCAGGCTACGCGAACTTTTGAAACGGTTCGTCAACTGGCGTGCCGGTAATGGCATTGGTGTAATTACTCATGGTTTTTTGAGCAATTCCTAATACCACTTCCAACGCCTGACGGTTGCCATAACCTGCGTTAAAAAACTCGTTAAGGTCGCTTTCAGAAGCTTCTCCGCGTTTTTCCAGCATGGTTAGTGTGAATTCACGTAATGCCTGAAGTTTGTTGTCAGTCAGAGGCTTGTCTGCGCGAATGTTTTCCGTAATAGAATCATCAGCGCCCATTTGCTTAGCAATGGCTGTGTGCGCTGGCACGCAGTAATGACAATCGTGGTAAACGTTAATGGTTTGCCATACCACCGTGAGTTCATTTTTATCAAAACTGCTATTCACAAACAGCTCGTGAATGTCCTGATACGCCTTTAGCAAGCCTGGTGCTTCAGCCATGACTGCGTGTAAGTTAGGAATCATTCCGAACGACTTTTCTGAGCCCTCTAATAGCGGTTTGCTGTCTTCAGGGGCTGAGCTTTTATCGTGTAGTTTAAAATCTGCCATGTTGTACTCCTTTTGGTTTAATACGTTGCGTTATTTAAAGGGGCAACGGTTTGCGCAATAAAACGTTTTATCATTGCGGTATCTTCTTTGGGTTGATTTTCACTAAGGCTAACGTAATGCCCCGTTGGTTTTGCTACCCAGTTTGAATGCTCTTTCATTAATCTCATTTCTGCATTACACAGTGGGCAGGCTATTAGATCATTCGCTTCAGCCGTACTGGGTTGAGTAACAACGGGACCGCAGCTTTGGCATTCATGCAACGGTATGCCGTCATCGCTGTGCATTAAGACTTCATCCAGTAACTGTTTTTCGTCGAGCGAATGCATAACATTGACCCAGCGTTCCTCAAATTGTTGTCCCGAGTTATCTTTCAGTATAGCCAAAGCTTTGGCTTTGCTCTTTGGTGCACTGTAGGGGCGGGCACTGGTCATTGCGTCAAACGCGTCGGCAACACTAATTATGGCGGCTTCTACAGGAATTTCAGCGCTGGTTAATCCGTGCGGATAACCTTTTCCGTCAGGGCGCTCGTGGTGCAGTTCGACGGCTTTTATCACCAAATTTGACAGAGGATGAACCGCTAGCAACCTAGCTCCGTTAGACGGATGGCTTTTAATAATAGTAAATTCTTCCTCTGATAAAGGTGTCGGTTTTTTCAAAATATTGTCGGCTATTGAAACCTTCCCTAAGTCGTGCAAGAAGCCGCCTAAACCTATCCGAGCTGTGTCAACTTCGGTAAACCTTTCATGTTTAGCCATCAGCTTGGCATATTGAGACACTCGCCACAAATGACCTCCTGTGTAAGGATCCTTTGCTTCAACAAACCAAGCCATTACCGCTAAACTGGTTAACAGTTCAGTTTGTGAGGTCTTATCGAGAGCCTCGTTCATTAGTGACTGTGACCAAAGCCGTTTAAGCTGATTGAACATGATGATCCTCCCATATAGTTGACGTCATCTTAGAAGTAATTTACAAGATTAGGGAAGAGAGAAATTCGGGTTCTGTTGTTTTGGTTGTGTGTTTCGGTGTTTTAGATGCCGACATGCTGTAACAAGCGGTCTAACCTAAAAATGCACATAAACGAAAAGGAGTGCTTAATATGAAAAAGTCATCAATTCAAACCGCTTTAATGACTGGTGTCGCAATGGCTTCATTAGCCAGTGGCAGTGCTGTCGCAAAAGGTAATTCTCAACTGAGTTTGGAAAGTGGAGCACCTCAAAATGTTCAGCAGCAGTTTAATCAATGGATGGCGGGAGAGCAAGTAGAGGGTCGTATGGAACGTTGTTATGGCATTGCCTTGGCGGGCGAGAATGATTGTCGCGCAGGTGCAGGCACCAGCTGTGAGGGAACGTCAACCGTTGATTTTCAGGGAAATGCCTGGACTTACACGCCAAAAGGTAGCTGCGAATATATTACAACGCCTGAAGGCGAAGCTGCGTTGAAGCCTCTTGAGCGTAATTCGGCTTAATTCATGGCACCGCAAAACCAAAATCTGGTTCCGGCACCCGTTGACGGTGTCGGGCTCAGTTTTAAAGCTGACTTTTACGACGCGGTAATGAAGTGTGAAGAAAACCTGTGGTTTGAAATTCATACTGAGAATTATTGCTCAGTTGGTGGACCCAGAAAACGTATGCTTAAAGAGGTAGCTGAGCGCTTTCCATTCAGTTTTCATGGAGTGGGAGGTTCTTTAGGCAGTAAATGTGGGCTTCAAACTGAACATTTGCGTAAGGTCAGCCAATTGGTCAGCGAATTGAAACCCGCTTTGGTCTCGGAACATGTTGCCTGGTCAATTTATGAACATGAATATTTGGCTGACTTATTACCTGTAAAGCGCAGTCAAATGGCTTTAGAAATACTTGTCGATAACATCGAGGCGTATCAAGAGGCGGTTGGTTGCGCTATCTTAATGGAAAATCCAACGCATTATGTTCCTCTTGAACACGAGCAGTCCGAGCCCGATTTTTTAGTTGAAATGGCTAGCCGCAGTGGTTGTGGACTTTTAATCGATGTGACTAACCTGTATTTAAGTGAAGTAAACTGTGGAATTAACGCCGTCGATTTCATAAAAAAAATTCCACCGGATTATGTTGGTGAAATTCACGTGGCCGGTTTTGAAAATGATAAGGGCACTAATGGGTTATTGATAGATAGCCATAATCAGCCGGTGCCTGAAGAAGTCATTAAATTATTAGAGGTCGCTTATCAAACCTGGGGTATTAAGCCAACTTTGCTTGAGCGCGACGGCAATATACCGGAATTCAATAAATTATTAGCAGAAAGCCACAGGCTACAAAAGCTTCAGCAGGAGCGTTACGATGTCATCAATTGAGCAGCAGATAATTGATTGCTGTCGATATGGCGATTCAACCAGCCCTTTTGCAATATACGCGAATAACAGAATGGTCGCCTTACGCATGGCTCTGGAAAAAAACTTTCCAACCTTAATTACATTGTTTGGAGCGAAAGAGCTTAGACCGCTGCTGCGTGAATATTGTCATCGATTCCCTCCTGAATCGCCATATCTAGTTCATTATGGTGAGAAGCTAGCGTGCATGTTACGCCAACAAAAATGTTTTTACGAAGCCGAAGTTGCTGAACTGGATTATGCCTGGTTGTCGGTTTTAATGGCTGAAGACGTGCATGCTGTGGGTGCCTGCGATATAGGCTCTATCGAAGATTTAGCTAAGCTGCGATTGCACCCGGCTATAAAGGTCGTGGCTTGCCAACCGTCAAACTTGAAACTATGGCTGACTTTTGGCGAAAAAGGTAATGGTGAAAAGCTAACGTGCGATATGGAAAGTGCTGTCGTTGACGTTTTATTTTATCGCAACGACACGCAACAGGTAAACTTAATGCAGCTATCTGCTGCTGAGTCATTATTTATTGAATGCTTGAAACAGGGATTAACTGTGGAACAGTCCTCGGAACGTGTTGGCGTAGATTTTCCAATGTTTTCTTTGAGTGATTGGTTCGGGCGTTTATTGATGTTTGGAGGACTATGCTATGAATAATTGGGTTTCCAGAATTGGCGTTGCTAATCAGTGGCTTCGCGAATTTATTCTGCTTTCGGCACGATTACTGTTAGCAAATGTTTTTATCAATTCAGGGTTGTCAAAATGGAACGGCTGGTTTGACTTTGACGAATCCAAACTGACTCTATTCAAGTATGAATTTTTTTGCCCTGATCCTTCCAGAAATGGTGCGTTGCAATTATGTGATAGTGAAACATTAAGCTATTCGCAAGGTAGTTTTGGACTTTGGCTTGCAGAGTCAATGGCTTATGTTGCTGCGGTTACCGAAGTTATATTACCGCTTTTTCTTATTATCGGTTTGCTGAGCCGACCGGCAGCTGCAGGGTTATTTGGTATGACGCTGTTTATCCAGTTGGCGGTCTATCCAGACTGGGAGCATTTTATGAATCCTGCGGCCTGGTGGATGCTTGTTGCGCTGGTGTTAGTCAGCTTTGGGCCCGGACGTATCAGTATCGATGAATTGATTAAGAACCGGTTTTTCAAACAAAAAGGCACCGTATGAAACTTGTCCATAAAATGGCACTGGCTTTCTCGATAATAACCATTGTATTTGTGGTTTTTATTGCTTTGATGACTGTTACTTTAAAAATCAATCAACAGAGTATTAAGCAAATTGAACAGTATAATTTGCAGTTAGAGCAAGCAGGAAATGCGCAACGAGCATTATTGGCAATGGAAAATGGACAACGGGGTTTTGTTATTACCGGGTATGAGGACTTCATGGCACCTTATGAAAGCTCACTTAAGCAATTTAATCAGTCGCTGAGCACACTCAGGGAGAGTGAATTAAGTGAGCAAGGGAAAGTACTGTTACAAGACATTCGTGATATTTTTGATGGTTGGCATGAAGTTGCTCTTATTCCGACTTTGAATATGGCCAAGCGTGGGGATTTAGCCGAAGCAAGGCGCTACATTGGACAAGCCCGGGGTGAAATGCTGCTGGAAGATCTGCGTGTGTTGTTCGATGAGTATAGAACGTTTAAGCGTGAAGCAGTAAGGCTGCAACAGCAACGCGCCAGGTTTTTTGACCAACTGAGTGTTTGGGTCATGTTTGGCGGAACTTTACTGTTGTTAGTTGTTGTTGCTGTGGCTGCAATATCTGTGCGTCGGCAGTTACTCAAACGTTTGCAGCAAACGGTTAATGCAGCGAAAGAAATTGGACAGGGGAATTTATTAGTTGAAATTGAAACGTCTAAAAAAGACGAAGTTAATGAAGTGATGATGGCTCTTGATGCAATGCGACTGCAGTTGCAGACCATTTTAGGGGCTGTTAATCAGGCGGGTGACGAGATTCACCAGGTTGGTGACGATTTAGTCACCACCTCCGGAAGTTTAAGCCAAACGGTTAAACAGGAAAATGAAGCGAGTAATGAGGTATTGCGTGCGATACAGTTGCTAAATGAGCATATCGCGCATGTTGCGGCTCAATCCTCTCAAGCTGGTGAAGTGGCTCTTTCTTCCGGTGAAGACATGCACAAAAGTGCGGCTACTGTTGAAAATGCAGTGAATAGTATGGAGGCCATTGCTGCTTCAGTGAAAGAGTCTTCAGGTGACATCCATAGTTTAGGTGAGCAGTCGAAACAAATTACAGAAATTGTCGATACAATAAAGATCATCGCGGATCAAACAAATTTACTGGCATTAAATGCTGCCATTGAAGCTGCTCGTGCAGGTGAACATGGTCGAGGTTTTGCTGTGGTAGCTGATGAAGTTAGGGCGCTTGCGACTAGAACAAGCACTTCAACCGGTGAAATTGAGGGCATGGTTCAAAAAATTCAGGACGTTGCTCAACGTTCAGTTCAGCAAATGAATGAAGGTGTAGAGCGAGTCAATAAAGGTGTAAAAGAAGGAGAAGAGGCGAAACAGGCTATTCGTACTATACAGTCTAACTTTGATCAGGTTGTTGCCCTGATACAGGATATTTCAGTTGCCCTTGACGAGCAAAAACAAACGAGCGAGGGTCTATCCAATAGCACAGACCAATTCCAGAATAGTGTCAATGAAACTGCTCAAGCAAGCCAGAGCACCAGTGCTGCAGCAGAGCAGCTAGACCGTTTGTCGGCGCAACTACAACACTCTTTAAAACGGTTTAAATTACAATAAAAACGTATTAATACCTTGGCGATAGCTATTAGCCGATACGCCTTCGTAACGTTTAAAAAACCGACTAAAAGCAGTAGCTGATTGATAACCCAGTTGTTCAGCGATTAGTTCAAGTGGTAACTGAGTATTTTTTAATAGCATTCGGGCTCGTTGCAAGCGAAGTTGGTCAACGAGCTTTTTTGGGGCCATACCGGTTTGTTTATGGCAACGATCGGCGAAAGCGCTGGGTGATAAGAAAGCTTGTTTTGACATGGTTTCAACGCACCAGTCACCTCCCGGCTCGTCTATAATAGCAAGCACTAACCCCCTTAATTGACGATCTTGAAGAGCGGCTAATGGGCCTGTTAATTCACTATGAGATGAAATGACCTCTCTAAGTAACTGTACGGCTAAAACATCACTTAAGCGCTGGGCTATGACATGGGCTCCCGGCTTTCCTTGCTTGGTTTCATCTCGAATCATGGTGATCAATGACTGCATTGACTGAGCCTGGTTATGATGGCTTAAAATAACCCATGGAGGTAATAACCGAAACACGGTGTCAGTTGTTGCCGAAGGGCTGTTAATATCGTAGCAGACAATGCCATGTTGTTCATGTTTTGGTTGACAGAAGTTTGCTATTTGGTCTGCTTTCATTGGTGTTGGAATTGGGCTCCGGCTGATAAAATGAGAAATTCCCTGATTCACAAAAATAACATCACCGCTATGCAGTTCTGTGACAGAGCTATGATCAGATGGGAAACCAAACCAGCAGTTCCCCTCGGTGACTAAATGCAAGGCCGCTTTTTCAGGCTCTTCTGCTATCAGTGTCCAGTCACCGCACAGGCCTGATTGGAAGTGAAATTCAGTTCCCTGCGCTACTTGGTTAAGTAATGCGTCGACGCTGTCTGATAGTTTAGTTGTGCTTTCCGGTGTTTCTGTCATGTTATTTGTTTTGCTTAAATGCCAAGATGAGTAAAGTAAATCATTCACTTTGAATTTAGTAAAGAGGAACTGTGAATTGGCCATTCGCTCTGTCGTGTTAGCCAGACCTCATCCAGCTATTGTTGGTAATATGACTCCTTTTTTAAAGGGGTTAGGAGTCATGATTGAGCAGGTGACATGTTTGTCTCAGCTTCAGGAAAAAATCACCAGTACTACCGATGCCGTTGTGATCTCTTTGGCTGTGACCTCAACAGTGAAAGCTTCAGTTGATCGGGTTTTAGGTGAGGTGATAAGTGCGAATCCGGGAGTGACATTGATTTTTTCTAGTGAACTGCCTCTGCGAAAAAAATATAAAAATTTAAATTATGTATTGGGTCGTTATTTTAAGATAACTCCGAATATAACGAGTATAGAAAATCAAGTAATACTTAATTCACAGGCTAATTGCTTGTACATTTGCGGTAACGACTTAAAAGCGGAGAAGAGTCGAGAAGCGCTCAGCCAGATAATTATGAGCTGGTAAAACTGAAGTCAGTTGAGTTCGATACATAGCGAATAGCGAAAATTAATAAAAGATAGAAAATTTAGGATGTTATAAATGAAAAAATTAACCGCTTTAGTTTTTGTACCTGTTCTGGTTATGGCTCAGGAAAAGCCCATGGAAATTATTGAGGTCAAGGGTCGCGACGACGGCAGTGTGGTGTTACCTTCAGAGGAAGAAACCGAGGGGCTGTTTGGTCTGGCGGAGAGCCTTCAAGATATCCCTCGGGCCGCTACGGCTATTAGTGCGTCGTTAATGGAAGAAGCTGCCATCAATGATTTGCATGATATTTCCCGCTTTGCGCCTAACAGCTTTGCCGCTGCGGGTTTTGGTAATCCTTCGCTGCCGACCATTCGCGGACAGTTGGGCGAGTTGTATGAAGCGGGTATGCGTCGTCAGGCTGGTAATAATGGTCTGGGTATTCCCATGTCGTTTAATTCCATCGAAGGCATAGCCGTGGTTAAAGGCGCACCGCCAGTCATGCTGGGAACCTCTCAGCGTGTGGGCGGCTTTGTTAACTTGCAGCCCAAAACTGCTCGTCTGACTGAGTCGGACTCTAGTTTGAGAGCCCAGTTTGGCGAATGGGAGCAGTATCGTTTACAGCTTGACCATAATTGGGTGTTAAAAGAGAACGAACAAGGCTTGCGGGTAAGCGCCGAATATGTGGATGAAGACAGTTTTTACGACTTTCATCAGCACCGCAGCAATGATCTTTTGCTGGCATATAAGTTTGTTCCAAATGACGACACTCAGCTGGATATTTCTTTAGAGTATTACGATGTTGACTGGACAGACAACGCAGGCATTAATAGGCCGACGCAAAACCTGATTGATCATAACTTGTACATTACCGGGCAGGGTGTTCAACCGAATGGCTCACGCGTTCCGGGCGCTGGCGCGGTGGTAAGCCCTACCGGCGAAGTGGAAATTGATCGCAGCACCACATTAACCGACCCACTGGACACTAATACCGCTGAAACCGCTTTGTTGCACGCTAAGTTACAGCATTGGTTGAACGATGACATGGTGTTGGTTAACCGCACGTATTATCAGTATTTAACCCGCGAAGGCATTAACCAGAACAGCTTTGTTGAAATTATTGATGACGCTCACACCTTTGAAAACCGCACCGAACTGCACATAAACAAGAAAACGGTAGTAGGCGTTAACTTACGAATTAACGATGTACTGGGTTACAGTCAGTTTTCGACCGAAGCAGATAATCCTATCGATTTAACCGGGCCATTGAGTAACCGCCGTATTCCGTTAACGAATGAGCAAAAAGCGAGTTTAATTGAACTGCGTCCGGATCTCTGGGTATCGCCGGGCAGCCAGTACGATATTGACGGAGACGGCGCGGGCGATTTTATTACATCTGACACCACCGACTCGAAAAGCTATCAGTGGGGCGTTTTCGCACAACATGAGCTGGATATTACGGACAAATGGCGCGTTACTGGTGGTGTAAGAGCTGACTATTACGACGTGGATGCAAAAGACCCCCTTCCTCCGCAAGGTGTTGAAGCGGCGAGTGATACCTACAGTGACTGGTTAACAGCGGTAAGCTTGTCGACGCAGTATAATTTCACGCCCGATCTGACGATATACGCAACGGCCTATGAAAGCGACTCAACCTCCAACGCTATGGCCGGTGGTACCGTATTAAACGCCGCCGGTGAAATCGACTCGCAAAATTTCGCCACCGAAAACTCGCTTTATGAATTGGGAGTGAAGTATGCGCCGAGCGGTACTCGCTGGTATGCAGACGCTGTGGTCTTTGACCAGAAGCGAAGCTTGCGCAATCGCGACGGATCTAACAGTGGAATTCGCACCGAGGGTTTTGAAACTCAGTGGCACTACAGCCATGAAGCGGGTTACTGGCTGACGTTGGCCGCCAGCTATATTGATGCTTACTATGACAATTCCACGGCCTCGCAGGGCACAGGGCAGGTGGCCGATGTGTTCGATGATTCGCGTCCGGATATTATTGAAGGCACGGGCGTGGGATCACCTAATTTCACTGCGTTTCCGGCTTCTAACCAGCAGTTACAGGGTATCCCTGAAGTACAGGCGTCGGCGGTTGCCGGTTGGCAGATAACACCTGAATGGTCGGTCGGTGGCGATTTAAGCTATACCAAACACTATCCGCTGGATTACCTGCAAACCGTTTTTATACGCGACCAGCACACACTAAACCTGAACGCTCGTTATCGCTTTAACGAACAGTTAAGCGCCCGTATTGACGTGTTTAATGCCACGGATCAGGACAACTGGTCTCCGGTCTTCGAAGGTGGCTATTTTGGCGCAACCCTGGCATTTCCGTCGCAGCCAAGACATGCGCGTTTAAGTGTCGATTACAAGTTTTAAGGAGAGCTCATGTCATTAAAAAAGCTGTTATTACTGTTGGTTATTATTGCGCTTTTTGCGAGCGCTTTTGCATTTGATTTAACGCAGTACCTGTCGCTTGATGTACTAAAAGAAAAGCAGCAGCAGCTTAATCAGCTTTTTGTTGATTATCCTTTTACGGTCTTTGCGGTTTACTTTGTTATTTATGTGGCGAGTACGGCGTTATCATTGCCCGGTGCGACTATTCTGACGCTGGGCGCAGGCGCTATATTCGGGCTAGGCTGGGGCTTGCTGCTGGCAAGCCTTGCAGCATCTCTTGGGGCCTTTCTGGCATTTTTAAGTGCCCGCTTTATTCTGCACGACTGGGTTCAGGAGAAATTCGGTGACCGCTTATCTGCCATTAACCGCGGAATGGAACGTGACGGCGCGTTTTATTTACTGAGCTTGCGGCTGGTTCCGCTGTTTCCGTTTTTCGTGATTAACCTGGTGATGGGCTTAACCAAAATAAAAGCCTGGACTTTTTACTGGGTAAGCCAGGTGGGTATGCTGCTGGGTACTGCCGTGTATGTAAATGCAGGAACTCAGTTAGCACAGATATCCAGCCTGGGTGATGTGGTTTCTGCGGACTTAATTGGTGCTTTTGTCTTACTGGGCATATTCCCGTTAATTGCCAAAGCGGTACTGGCCTTTTTGAAACGCCGTAAAGCCTTTAAAGGCTATAAAAAGCCGAAGTCGTTTGACAATAACTTGGTGGTTATTGGCGCCGGTTCAGCAGGGTTAGTCAGTGCTTACATTGCAGCTACGGTCAAAGCCAAAGTCACTTTAATTGAAAAGCATAAAATGGGTGGCGACTGCTTAAACACCGGTTGCGTGCCTTCCAAAGCGTTGTTGCACGTAGCTGAGCTGGCTCATAATGCCCGGCACGCGAACCGTGTTGGCGTGAACGTGGACGAGGTGTCGGTCGACTTTAAACAAGTCATGCAACAAGTAACGTCGGTAGTCAAAGAAATAGAACCTCATGACTCAGTAGAGCGTTACACCAAGCTGGGCGTCGATGTGGAACAAGGCGAAGCCCGCATTGTGTCACCCTGGGAAGTGGAAGTGACCAGCAATGGCGAGACTAAGCGAATCACCACCCGCAGCATAATTATTGCCACCGGCGCGAAGCCGTTAGTACCTAACTTTGAGGGCCTGGATAAAGTCGACTATTTAACCTCAGACACACTCTGGGAATTGGAAGAGTTGCCTAAGCGCTTGCTTGTTCTCGGCGGCGGGCCTATTGGTTGTGAGTTATCTCAGGCGTTTCAGCGGTTAGGGTCGCAAGTTACTCAAGTGGAAATGGCCGAGCGGCTTATGGGGCCGGAAGACGCTGACACAGTGGAGCTGCTAACTCGACGGTTAACGGCAGAAGGCATTGATATTAAGTTGAACCACAAAGCGTTGCGTTTTGAACAACACAATGGCGAATCTGTGCTTATTGCTGAGCACACTGTTGATAACCAGAATGCCGACCAGAGCAAAGAAGTTGAGATATCCTTCGACAAGGTGCTAATTGCACTGGGGCGGCAACCGAATATAACGGGCTTTGGTTTAGAAGAGCTTGGGGTGCAAACCAATAAAACAGTCAGTACCAATGAGCTTTTGCAAACCAATTTCCCTAATATTTACGCGTGTGGCGATGTTGCCGGGCCTTATCAGCTCACCCATGTGGCATCGCACCAGGCCTGGTATGCATCAGTTAATGCGTTATTTGACCCGTTCAAAACTTTCCGCGCGGACTACTCGGTTATTCCCTGGGTGACTTATACCTCGCCACAAGTGGCTAATGTGGGTTTAACCGAACAACAGGCGAAAAAAGAGAACCGGGACTATGAAGTGACCGAGTACGACATTGGTGAACTGGATCGCGCCATTGCCGATGACAGCGCCTACGGCCGGGTGAAAGTGCTGACTAAGCCCGGTAAAGATGAACTATTGGGTGTGAATATTGTTGGCCCGCAGGCCGGTGAGTTACTGGCGGAATATGTGCTGGCAATGAAACACGGTATTGGCCTGAATAAAATACTGGGCACCATACACAGTTATCCGACTCTGGCAGAGGCGAATAAATACGTGGCTGGTGAGTGGAAGCGCGCCAATGCGCCGCAGAAGCTGCTAACATGGGTTGAAAAGTTTCATCGCTGGCGCCGGAGTTAAAATGCGTTTTACTGCTGCCATCAGTTTATTGCTAGTGACACTTTTTGCCTCCGTACCCTTAAAGGCAGAAGTGGTTAATTTTTATGCCTGGGGTGGCTCGCCGGAAGTAAACAGTTACTTACGCTGGGCGCAAAAAGAACTGCAAGAACAGGGCATTCAGCTTCGCCATAATAAAGTGGCGGATGCATCCGAGGTGGTTAAGCAGATTATCGACGGTCATTCCAATGCCGATATTATCTGGATAAACGGTGAAAACTTTCATGCGCTGAAAAAGGCTGAAGCGTTACGGCCTGTTGCCAATGAAATTAAGGCGTTGGATAACATTAACCCGGAGCTTAACTGGCAAACCGACTTTGGTGAGGCGGTTAACGGACTGGAAGTGCCGTGGGGTGTTGGGCAGTTTAACCTCATTAGTCGCCCCGGGCTTTTCACCAAAAAAGCGGTAAGTGCTGAGAGTTTACTTAACGCAGCCCGGAAAAATAAAGGCCGCATTAGTTACCCTAAACCGCCGGACTTTCATGGTACTACCTTATTAAAATCGTTGCTGTTGTCTCTGCACCCGCAACATCGCAGCTTATTTCAGCAACCGGTGGATAGCGTTAATGCACAAGAACTAACTGTGCCTTTATGGCGCTATTTAGACAAACTACACCCATTATTATGGCAGCAGGGCGAGAACTTTCCGTCGTCAGCCGGTGAGCAAATTTCTTACCTGGCAAATGGTCAGTTACTGATGGCGGTGAGTTTTAACCCCAATGATTATAAAACCCTGGTAAATCAGGGCCGCTTGCCTGCGGGCGTCGAGCGCCATACGTTGTCAGACAAAGCCATAACCAATAACCATTATTTGGCGGTGCCGACCGGGTCTAATAACTCCAAAGCCGCGAAAGCGGTTATCGAGTTTTTATTGTCTGAAAAAGCGCAGCAACGAAAAGCCGATACCAACCGCTGGGGCGATCCTTCCGTTCTCAAAAGCGCGCAAGGCTCTTCGCTGCTGGAACCTACTGACGACTTTCATGCCAGTTGGCAGGACTATCTGGAGCGGGAATGGTCCGCGCGCTATCAATAGTTGTCTGGGTATTGCTCATTATTCTGCCGGTTGGCAGTGGTGTGCTCTTTCTGCTGATTACATCATTTGCCCCTGAAACCGGTTTCAATGTAGCTGCGTTAACTGAGCTGCTCACAGACTACGATTCAATAGCTTCGAGTCTTATACTCGCCGTAGCCGCGCCACTCATTGCTTGCTATTTGGCGTTATGGATGGCGCCGGTATTATTAAAAAACGCTCGCCTACAGCAACTCTTGTCTCCACTTTTGTCCATTCCGCATGTGGCTTTTGCGGTCGGCCTTATGTTGTTAATGAGCCCGTCCGGCTGGCTCATACGTTTAGTGGAAAGCGTCAGCGGCATCTTCCCGGCACCGCCGGCCGGTTGGCCGTTACCGGAAAAGTCGCTATTAACCGTTATGGTGGTTCTAATTTTAAAGGAGCTGCCCTTTTTACTACTAATGATATCGGCTCAGCTAAAACAATTGCCCGTTAATTCATGGATGACCCAGGCACAAAGCTATGGTTACAGCGAGCGACAGGCCTGGTGGCGCATTGTTACGCCTGAACTTTTACGACGCTTAACGCTGCCTATGGCGGCGGTTATTATTTACTCTCTGTCGGTTGTTGATATTCCGCTATTAGTGGGCAGTAACACTCCGGCCGTGCTGGCGCAGCGCGTGTACGAATGGAGCTTTCAGTTCTCTGCCAGTAGTCAGGTTAAGGCAATAACCGGTGCCTGGATTTTACTGGTTATGGCTTTGGTACTTCTGCTAATGAATACCCGGCATTATGCTCTGTATCGCCGTTTAGTTCTGGGTAAAAAAGTAACCCAACGTGCAAAACTCAACACACATAAAGCCAGCCGTTATACATGGATTCTTCTGGGTGTACTGTCGTTGGGGGTTATTGTTGTTTTAGCCTTGCAGAGCTTAGCGACACATTGGTTTTATCCAAACTTGTGGCCGGCAGAGTTGACCCTTGATCGCTGGCAAAGCGAGTGGGCTTATTTAACCGAACCCATGTTAAACAGTTTTTGGCTGGCACTGCTCAGTGCGTTAGTAGGTACGGTAGCCGCAATTGCTCTGCTACAACGGCAACGACAGAAAGCCGCCGCTTCGTTTTACTGGCCTGTACTTGTGGCGTTGTTTATTCCGCAGGTGCCTTTGGTACTTGGTTGGCAACGGCTAGTTGGTGGGCAATTGAGTAGTAGCTGGCAGCCGTGGTGGGTGTTCTGGTCACATGCTGTATATACTCTGCCTTACGCCTACCTGGTTTTGCATGGGGCTTATACCCGCTTTAACGAGCAGTGGCTAACCCGGGCTCAAAGCCTGGGTTATAGCTACCGGGCCGCCTGGTGGCGAATTATGCTACCCATGCTAAAGCAACCCATAGCCGTGGCTTTTGCGGTCGCCTTTTCGGTCAGTATTGCTCAGTACCTGCCAACTCAATGGCTGGGGCAGGGCTTAACGCCCACTTTAACCACCGAAGCCGTTAGCGTTGCCAGCGGCGGCGACTGGCGTATTGGCAGCCTTTATGCGCTGCTACAAATGCTACTGCCACTGGTGGTGTTTATTGCTGTCGGACTCATCAGGACAAAAAGTTATGCTGAACATTCGTAACCTCGAAATAAAAAGACGCACAAAAAATGGCAATGAGCCTTTATTCAGTCTGAATGAACTGACGGTCGAAAAAGGTGAAATTGTCACGCTGATGGGCCCCAGTGGTGTGGGTAAGTCGACCTTGCTGCGCTGGGTTCTTGGTGAGCCCTTGCCTAACTTTCATATTCAGGGCGAGTTAAGGTTAAACGGCGAAGATATCGGCGAGCGCCCAATTGCCGCGCGCCAACTCGGCATGATGTTTCAAAAAGGCGGTTTGTTTCCGCACTTAACGGTTGAAGAGAACTGCTATTTTGCGCAAAAGCCTCGTTCAGCACTAAACCGCCAGCAGCAAAAAGATAAAGCTCTAGCCATGCTGAAAAGTCTGGGGCTAACGGATAAGTGGACGTTTTACCCTGACAGCTTAAGTGGCGGGCAATACGCTCGCATCGCTTTAATCTGTTCATTATTAGCAGAGCCGCAGGCCATGTTACTGGACGAACCGTTTTCGGCATTAGACGCCAGCCTGCGTGAAGAGGTCAGGCAGTGGACCTTTGCACAGCTCAAAGACAAACAAATGCCAACCTTATTAGTCACTCACGACAGCGCAGATGCCTGTGGCCGTGTGCTTGAAATACATAGCACTCAGGTAAAAGGAGACGTCGCTAATGTTTGACCCTAAGCTACTTCCGGCAACCCGAAAAATTCTCGACGTACCTGCGCGCTTACTTGTCCGTGTTGGCGTCAGTGCTGATCAGGTTACCATAACGGGTTTTATTATCGGTTTGCTGGCAGTGCCATTTTTAGCCTTCGAGCTTTATGAATTCGCGTTAGTGGCAATTCTACTCAACCGCCTGTGCGACGGTCTGGACGGTGCAGTAGCAAGGCGCACTCAACTGACCGATGCCGGTGGCTTTCTTGATATTGTGCTGGACTTCATTTTTTACAGTGCTGTGGTATTTGGTTTTTTATTGGCCTCGCCCGAACAGAACGCCATTGCCGCAGGCTTGTTGTTAGTCACATTTATGGGGACCGGCTCTACCTTTTTGGCCTTTGCCAGCGTTGCCGGAAAGCGTGGTATTGAAAACCCGGAGTATCCGAATAAGTCGCTGCATTATATGGGAGGCTTAACCGAAGGCTTTGAAACCATTCTGGCTTTCGTGGCGTTTTGTTTGTGGCCACAGCACTTTTCCGTACTGGCCTATATATTCGCTGCCGCCTGCTGGCTTACCGCAATAACCCGCATTGTTGCCGGTTACCGCACACTGAAACAGCCAACGGAAAAGCCGGAGAGCCACAATGTCTGAAACTGTCTGGCGCTTAAGTATTTTTCTTGGTGTATTGCTTATTATGGTGTTGTGGGAATTTGCCTCGCCTAAGCGCAAGCCCCGCTACAGCCGTAAACAGCGCTGGCCGGCAAACCTCGCCATAGTTGCCGTCGATACAGTATTGCTGAGAATTATTGCTCCTGTTGGCCTGACCGGAGTGGCGCTTGTTGCATCAAAAAACGGCTGGGGGCTTTTCCATTACTCGAGCAAGGCGGGCACTGAAATCCCCTTTTGGTTGGCGATGGTAGCCAGCATTGTCGCATTGGATATAGTGATCTACTGGCAGCACCGATTTTTCCACCGCATTCCTTTATTATGGCGCATGCACCGGGTGCACCATGCCGATCCGGATTTTGACGTCACCACCGGGTTGCGCTTTCACCCGGCCGAAATTGTGCTGAGCTTTTTCATAAAAGCGGCCGCCATTCTTGCTCTGGGCGCACCTGCACTAGCCGTTATTGTATTTGAGATTATTCTTAACGCCTGCTCCTTGTTTAACCATGGCAATGTGGCTCTGCCAAAACCTATGGAAAAACTGGTACGCAAAGTGCTCATCACTCAGGAACTGCACCGCATTCACCACAGTACAGAAAAAGAAGAAACCAACAGCAATTACGGCTTTAGTGTTAGCTGGTGGGACCACCTGTTTAAAAGCTTCACACCGGAGCCGAAAGCGGGTTCAAATAATGTTGATATAGGTTTAAAAGAATACCGCGACGCAAAACTCACCACTAAACTTTGGGGGTTATTGAAGATTCCCTTTACCCGGAATTAAAGTGTAAAGAAATAGTAAAGAAAAGCTTGTTTATTTGTTAATTTTTGTGTACTTTCCTGCTTCTCAGCTTGTAACTATTTTTCAACATGTCTTACAGGCTAAGAAAATTAAAAGGCAAACTGCACCGAAAGGGCAGGACGCAAAGCCGCTGGTCTAACCGCTTTTCAATGAAAAGTGGATGACGGCAGTAGCTGCATTAGCTTAGTCGCATCAGTTTGACGTGCTTTTCTGTGTCGTTTGCCTGTACGTAGGTTCGGTACCGCCATTGTCGGTGTCAGGTTTGTAACGCTCAGGGAAGACACAGTCGTGATTGACTTAACAAAAGTCCGGCACTTGACTATCGGGATACTGCTAACACTAATGTGCCTGGTAGGCTTCGGAGCACAAGCGCAAAGCTTGTCCGAACACGAAAAGCTCATTAAACAAGGGCTGGACCGGCTTAAAGAGCAAACCGCCCCCCTGAAACAACGCCCCGACGTGCGCCTGGAACGGCCTGACTCCGCTATTACCGACTTCTCTAAGCTTGAAGATTCAGAGCAATGCTTTGATATTTCTGTTATTCATGTCGAAGGCAGCCATAAGTTAGACCCCGAAGTCATCACTGAAACCACAAAGCCATTTGTTGATCAATGTCTGGGGCTTTCAAAGATCAACGCGCTGGTTGGCGCCATTTCTAACCTGTACCTTGAACAGGGTTACGTGACCAGTCGCGCATACATAGCCCCGCAAGACTTATCCGACGGCAGTTTAGAGCTGGTTGTTGTGGAAGGCGTTATAGAAGGTTTTGACTCTGTCGACGGCAGTCTTACCGAAAAGCAACTGAATTGGGCTTTTCCGGCACAACCGGGTGACGTACTGAATATTCGGGCACTTGAGCACGGTATAGAAAATCTGAATAGCGTGGCGCAGAATAACTCCCGAGTGGACCTTACCCCCGGGAAAGAGCAGGGCGGTACGCTGGTGGCTATTACGAATCAGCTGGCCAGATCCTGGCGCGGCTCTCTGGGGTTGAATAATAACGGCGTGCCAAGTACCGGCGAATATCAGTTAGACGGCAACCTGGTATTTGACAATGTATTAGGCCTTAACGACACCAGCTTTTTATCCGCTTCAACCAATATTGGTAAGCACGACTTACCCCATGCAGAGTCACGCAGCTACGCCGCTTCCTGGTCAATACCTGTTGGCTATTGGCAGTTTTCGGTGAACAGCAATTATTACGCCTACGAGCAGGTCGTAGAGGGAAACGCCCTTAATTTCGCTATTTCCGGCTCATCATTAAATAGCGGCTTAGAGCTGGGGCGTAATGTGTATCGCAGTCAAACCGGCAAGCTGGACCTTACCCTCGGTTTTATTCGTAAGGACAGCGAAAACTATATTGAAGACATTTTCCTGGAAACCTCCTCAAGAACATTGTACGTCTGGGATGTGTCCGCCGATTATCGGCACTATCTGCCTCAGGGCACCCTCTATTTGAGCGCGGGCATTGTAAAGAGTGTGTCCTGGTTTGGGGCTAAGCGTCAGCTAGTTGCTGCCGAAGATGATTTTCAGTTTACCAAATACCGGCTCAATGCCAGTTTTAATACCGACTTTGAATTGCTGGAGCAGCCCGTTTTATACGCCGCCTCTGTGGATTTTCTGTATTCCCCGAAAGTCATTTTGGCCTCGGAAGGCCTGACGGTAGGCGGGCGTTATTCCGTGCGGGGATTATCGCAAAGCAGCTTATTTGGCTACAAAGGCGGTTACTTGCGAAACGACTTCAGCTTCCCAACTCAAACCGGCTGGCCGGTGCTGAGTCAACAGCAGTACTTTTTGGGTCTGGATGCGGGTTGGTCGAATCTACCCGAATACCCCGATAAAAGCAGCGAATGGGTTGCCGGCTCTGTGGTCGGCGTCAAATTATTTGATAACGATTTCAGTCTCACTTTTTCTTATGCCAGAGCACTCAGAGTGCCCGGTTTCCTGCCGCAAAAGCAGCAGGAAATCGATGTCTCTGTCAGGTTTAATTTTTAAATCAGGAAACCGGTATGTTTAACATCAAATGGCGAGTTGTTGTAGCACGTACTTTAATCATTGTTCTGGCCGGAAACCCGCTCATTATGGCGGCGCATGGAATTGATAATGTGCAACTCGCTGCAGGGCAGCAGGCTGCGAAAAAGCGCTCGGCTAACGGCACAGAAGTTATTGATATTGCCGCTCCGAGCCAAAAAGGGGTTTCTCATAATAAATTTAACCAGTTCAATGTCTCGCCCGATGGCGTCATTTTAAACAACAGCCAGGGTCCGGCGCAGTCGGTATTAGGTGGATGGACGGACGGTAACCGTCGTTTAGCCGGCGGAGCGGCTAGCCTGATTCTGGCCGAAGTGACCAGCAACAAACGCTCAAGCTTGCGTGGTTATACCGAAGTGCTGGGGGACTCTGCCGAGTTTGTATTGGCTAACCCTAATGGCATTAGCTGTAATGGCTGCGGCTTTATCAACACGCCGCGCGTTACGCTGGCCACCGGTGTGCCGGATTTCATGAACGGCAACCTCATGGGCTTTGATATCACCGGTGGTGATGTCACTATTGAAGGGGCTGGTCTTAACGCCTCCAACGTGAGTAAGTTCGATATCCTCACCCGCGCAATGCGCCTGAATGCCGCCTTGTATGCCAATGAGCTTAATATCCGTACTGGCAGCAATTATTACGACTTTAACACGCTACAGGCGCGCAAGAGTTCAAACCAGCCCGACACCGGGGACTACCAGTTTGCCTTAGATGCCTCAAACTTAGGGGCGATGTACGCCAACACGATTAGCCTAATTGGTACCGAAGCGGGCTTAGGAGTGCGCAGTAAAGGGCTTATTAGCTCAACTGACAGCTTAGAGCTAACCGCCGATGGCCGGTTAGAACTGAAAAATACTATCGCCGGTGGCGACCTCGCACTGCGTTCACAAAATGCCGATGTTATTACTCACGGCACAACCTATGGAAAAGACGTCAGCATAAAACTGGCGGACACGCTTCAAAACAACGGCATCATTGCAGCGGCCGACAGCATGGATATTACCGCTGCGGAATTACAGCAAAACGGTCATTTAATTGCCGGTCTTAACCAGCAGGGCGACTGGCTCGACGGCGCTTCTCAGCAACTGAATGTCAGCGGCACTCTTGTCAACCGCGGGCGCATTATCAGCCAGGGGCAGCAGCAAGTGTCGGCCAAACAGCTGAAAAATACCGCCGGCTCGTTATTACAAGGCAACGCAACCACCCTGAATACCCAAAAACTGGCCAACAGCGGCGTTCTGAACAGCAACGCACTGACTATAAAAACGGAAACCGCACAGAACGCCGGACACATTCAGGCGCAAGAGTTAGCAATTGATGCGAAGCAATTTAAACAAACACAAGGCGTGGTTTACCAGGCCGGGCCAAATGGGAATTTGAGCTTTTCCGGTAATAATTTGCAACTCGACGGCGGTGTGCTCGTTGCCGACGGTGACTCACAAATTAATGCCTCAGATAGCATTCGAAACAAAGGCACTCTGCTTACCGCCGGTGATGCCAGCATTACGACGAAGAAGCTACAAAACACCGGCAACGGCATCATCACTGCCGGGCAACTGAATATTGACGCCACAACCGTTACCAATGACTCCGATGCATTAATAGAAGCAACGCAGGCAGAGCTAAATACCAAAATTCTGCAAAACGCCGGCACATTGCTGGCCACCGGAGAGCAGGGTGACTCGCTGCTTTTGCAAACTGACGAGCTGACTAACCGCGGGCGTATTGAAAGCCATGGTGAGAATCTCACACTGAGCAAGGTAAAACTCGATAACCGTCAGGGACAAATTTACCAACACGGTGAAGGAGCGCTGCAACTGGATTTTCAGGGCGAACTGCGCAACAACAGTGGTGAAATTTATTCTGCCGGGCAACTGAATATTACAGGTGGCGACGTTGACAATACCGGCGGTGCACTGCAGGCGAATGCAATTCAGCTGAGCAGTCAGCACAATGTTAATAATTCAGCAGGGGTTATTAACGGTCAGGCTGTGGATTTAAGTGCCACTGCGCTTATGAACCTTAATGGCGTTATTCAGGCTAATGGCACTGAAAACGATTCTCTGAAGCTAAGCAATATTGGGCAGTTGAACAACGACAGCGGCACCATTGCCAGCTACGGTCGGGATTTTTACCTCACACTGGCTAACCTGAGTAACGACAACGGCGACTTACTACACTTGGGTGAAGGCAGTTTTACCTTATCGCAGGCCGAAACTTTAACAAACAGCGGTACCATAGCATCAGAAGGAAACCTGATACTTAATGCTGAGCAGGTTAATAACGAAGGCAGTATTTCAGCCGACAATAACCTCGAGCTTAATGCCAACAGCCTGAACAACAGCCAGTTACTGTACGGTGGCAATAACGCCGCAGTAAAAGCGGAAAACATTACTAACAGCGGCACGTTAGCCGCAACTCACTTGACCGCTTCCGATTTTGATCTACTGCAGAACAGTGGTCGCATCGAAAGTGATTCGGCTAGTTTTAACGGCAGTACCCTGAGTAACCTTAGTAGCGGTGTGCTTATCAATGCGGGTACGGAAGCGAATGGTCTACAGCTGAATGTCGCAGATTTGAACAACGCCGGTACGGTGCACAACAGCAGTCAGGATATGAGCCTGGGCGGTAATCTGGATAACAGCGGCAGCATTATTCACGCGGGTAGCGGTGAGCTGGTGCTGGGCAATCTTGGCACTATTCACAATTCCGACGGCAGTATTGCCACGGGTGGCACAGTAAAAATTCAAAACAGCGTAACCGGTGCGGGTACGGTGTATGCCGCACAGGGTATGGAGCTGGAGAGCCGCAACGGAACTTTAGTGAATAACAGCCAGTTGTATACCGAAGGCGACATGCAGGTCACCAGCGCCCTGAATAACCAGGGTGGCAGTCTGTTAAGTGACGGCAACTTGACTATTAATACCAGCGACAATGTGACCAATACCGGCACCCTGCAGGGGCAAAACCTTGACCTGAATGCAGGCGTACTCAACAACACTGGTGCTATTACCTCAACCGGCAGTAATGCGGCTCAAATCGACGCGGCCAGTCTGAGTAACAATGGTGGCGTGATCCAGTCAGCCAATGACAATTTCAGCATAACCACCCGCAGCGGAGAGCTGGATAACAGTAACGGTAAAATCAGCCATAACGGCAGTAGCTTAGCTTTAGACAGAGCCTCAGATCTAAACCAGCAGTGGGGTATAGTGCAAAGCACTGGTCAGTTAATAGTGAATGCTCTGGGCGATCTTAATAACATCGACGGTACTATACAAGCGTCCGGTGATCTTACTCTTAATTCCGCAGAGCTTAATAACCAAGAAGGGATGCTGGCGGCCAACGGCGGTATGCAACTGGTTGGTGACGGCATTAATAATAGTGCCGGAATTATCGCAGCCGGTAGTCAGTTGGGAATTACAGCAGGACAATTAGCCAATGATAACGGCACTCTGGAGGCAGACGATATCCGCATAGAGCTGTCAGAAGCTCTGAGTAATAAAAAAGGCACCGTGTTCGCTACTAATCAACTTGGTATTGACGCAGCTACTCTTGATAACAGTCTGGGTACACTGGTCTCGAACGGCGAGTTAAAGCTTGACGCCGCGAAGGTTCTCACTAACCGAGAAGGTCTGATACAGGCAAATACGGTCAATGTCAGCGCAGAAGATATTGATAATACCAGCGGCACCGTGCAGGCCAATGCATTAGAGCTGAGTGTTGAGAATAATCTAGAAAACGCTGCCGGAACTATTAACGGTCAGGCTGTGGCTTTACGTGCCGGGACTCTCAAAAACACAAACGGCGTTATTCTGGCCACGGCAACGACCGGTGATGCTCTGCAATTAAACACTATTGATTTGCTGAGCAACAACGGCGGTACCATCGCCTCTGCCGGTAATCTGTTGTTGAATGCAGAGCAGGTTAACAACGACGGGCGTATTTCAGCCGAAAATAACCTTGAGCTTAATGCCACCAACCTGAACAACAGCCAGTTACTTTTCGGCCGCAATAACGCATCAGTTAGTGCCGAGACCCTTAACAACAGCGGCACCCTGGCTGCAACGCACCTGACCGTTTCCGATTTCGACCTGCTGCAGAACAGCGGTCGCATTGAAAGCGACTCCGCCAGCTATACCGGTAATACGCTGAGTAACCTCGGTGGCGGGGTGCTTATTAATGCTGGCTCTGGGGCGAACAGTCTGCAACTGAATGTAGCTGACCTGAACAACGCAGGCACGATGCACAACAGCAGTCAGAATATGAGCCTGAGCGGTAATCTGACCAACAGTGGCAGGATGATCCACGCCGGCACCGGTGACTTAGTGCTGGGCAGCGATGGGACTATCCATAACGCCGGCGGCAGTGTTGCCAGTGCAGGTACGGCAAAGCTCCAAAACAGCGTGACCGGAGCGGGTTCGTTGTACGCCACGCAGGGCATGGAGCTGGGCGCAAGCAGTGGCGCTTTTGTCAACAACAGTCAGCTGTACACTAAAGGCAATATTCTGGTTAACGGTGCGTTGAATAACCAGGGCGGGAGTCTGTTAAGTGACGGCAACCTGACCATTAATACCAGTAGTAATGTGACCAACAGCGGTACCCTGCAGGGGCTAAATCTTGACCTGACTGCAGGCGTGCTAAACAACAATGCAGGTGTTATTACGTCGACAGGCAATAGTAATGCCGAAATTAATGCAGCCAGCCTGAGTAACAGCGGCGGTGTGATCCAGTCAACCAATGACAACTTTACCATCACTACCCGCAGTGGCGAGCTAGATAACAGTAATGGTCAAATCAGTCATGATGGCAGCAATCTAACTTTAGACAGCGCCTCGCACCTAAACCAGCAGTCGGGTGTGGTGCAAAGCACCGGCCAGTTGGCGGTGAACGCTGAGGGTAACCTTAATAATACGGGCGGAGTATTAACCGGTAGCCAATATCAGTTAACCAGCGGCGGTACCCTAAACAATAACGATGGCCGTATTGTCGGCTCAGGTAGTGGTGCCAGCAATGTAGAAAGTGGTGCCTTGCTTAACCGCAGCGGTTACATAGCGGCTAACGGTAATAATCTCACACTGAATACTGCTGCGCTGGATAACAATGCGGGTAGTATTTTGCTGGCTGGAACCGGTAACCTGGATATTACCTCAAGCTCTGTCGCTAGCGACGCAGCCAGTTCTCGTATTATCAGTAACGGTGCTATTAACCTTAATGGTGGTACCGAACTGAAAAATGCCGGGCAACTATCGTCAGCCAAAGAGCTGATCGTTAATGCCAACGGTATTAGCAATAGTGGCACGCTGGCAAGTCGTGCCGGTAAAGTGGACATTGACAGCACCGGAACCCTGACGAATAGCGGTACGGTATCAGGTGCTACTGCGGTCAGTCTTGACGTGCGCACGTTGAATAACCGCAATGGTAAAGTGCAGTCTGACGGCACGGTTGCTATTAACGTAAACAGCCTGAACGTCGGCCAAATTCAGGCACGTGATATTACGCTGGACAGTAATAGCAGCATATTGTTGCAAAGCTCTGAGTCCATCAGTGCCGGTGGCAATATTGACCTGGATACGAATGCCAACATCAACAACAGTGGCACCATTGTAGCCAGTGGCACGCTTACAGCCGATGCTAAAGAGATGTCGAATAAATCCAGCGGGCTTATCCGCTCTGGCGGTAACGCTACATTGGATGCCGATAAATTAACCAATAACGGTACTGTCAGCAGTAACTCAGTATTAAGGCTGGACATAGCCAATACGAGCAACACAGGTACCCTTGCCGCAGGAACGCAATTAGATATAAACGGCAACATCAACAACAGTAACTTACTGTTCGCCAGCAATCTGCTCACCATTGACGGCAATGTCAGTAATACCGGCAATATCTATTCCAATCGTGACGCGTTTATTGCTGGTTCTACTGTAACCAATACCGGTGGTTCTATTGCGGCTGCGCGCGATATGAGTATTAGTGGAAAAATTCTCAATACTTATACGGGGGACTTTTCTTACATTGCAGGTAGTCCCGAAGCAGATACAGAGACTATTTCACGTTCTAATGTTAGTTCCGGACGTATCGAAACTTGGTCAGTAAAAAAAGAAAATAAAATAAGTACCATCTACCAAGCTAGTTTAAATGGGAAAACAGGGGTTATAGCAGCCGGAAGAAACTTAGGTTTAAATGGGGACGTCACCAATGATTTTGGCACGATATCAGCGGTTAGTAGTTTAGTACTTTCCGGTAGCCGTTTAGTAAATAATTCCGCACAAAGTAGAGAGGAGACAGATGTAACGGTAATGAGGGAAGATTGGAGAAGGGTTTGCATGCAGGGGCATCAAAATGGATATATGTATCAGTGTGCCGAGCCCGGAACTCCTGAAAAAGTAGGCGAAACCGAAATAGACACCTACACCGAAGTTACATACATAGACGGTGAAAACTACGGCACCATTACCGCCGGTAACATCAGCGGTAATTTATCCGGCTCTATAGAACTAAACGATGTTACCCCTTCAGATGTTAATGGAAGCAATGTAAATACCAAGGCCAGCGGCTCTCGTGGCAGTGCGTCGCGCGGTAGTAGTGCCAGCAATAATGACGACACAAAAGTTGTCGTTCTCCGGAGCAATGGTAATGCTCAAGACACTGCCGGTGCCGAGAGAAGCGATGTTGATACAGACACTGTTGAATTAGACTGGCGTGATAATGACGTCGGCCCCACCTCTCCTAAGAACGTCGACGTTGCGGTCAGCCCGCGCGATGCTAGCACCCAAAATATCACCGAAGCTGAGCGACTGGCGGACGCCGGTAACGCCGCAATGCCCGCAGACAATGCGGAGCTTATAAAGACATCCTCCCCCAATAAGTTAGGAGCGAACAGCTCAGGCTTTGGCGTGCAGGGCGTTGGCTTTATGACGCCGGATATGGCCGAGAGTCTGCGTATGTCGCAAGGCGTTGCACCAGAAGCGCCGGGCGTGCAACAAGGTGTGGGTGCGGTTGGTAATGGCAATATTGCCAATGACCCTGACTACAACCCCGACTTAATCATCAAAGGCCTGGTGGATGACCAGAAGGGTACCCTTGCCCAGCAAAAAGAGAGTATTCAGAAACAGGAAGGTATCCAGCAACAGAAAAACGTTCAGCAACAAGCAACAGGCCAACCCGCCGGTCAAAACGTGTTTATGACCGAAGAGCAAATGCGTGTGCTCACCGAAGATTTAGGTTTTGACGCCGACGCCATCAACAAAGGCCAGCAAGGCCTGTACAGCGCCATTAGCCAGAACGACTTGCTGGAAGACGGTGTTACCTTAAGTGCCAGTGGCGTGATCGACATTACCGCCGACGCAGGCCTGAATATTGACAGCGGCATTGCTGCGGGTGAGGGCTTAATTCTGCGCAGTGAGGGCGGCCTGAATATGGGCGACTACGGTCACTTTGACAGCGACAACTTACTGGGTCTGCAACTGGGCGGCGATTTCACCAACGACATGTCACTGGAAAGTGACACACTGTGGCTGGATATTGGCGGTGACTTCACCAACCAGGGCGAGTTAACCGGTAACAATATCTTAAGCATCAATGCCGGTGACGACCTCATTAACCAGAGCCTGTTAAGCGGCGGCAACGTTGTGCTGAACGCGGGTGGCGACATTGTGAACCGCACCGAGTTTACTCAGTATACGAACGAGCGAAACAACGGTAACAGCCGAACCTATACCATGGTCGGTGACAGCCCTGAAATTATCTCCGGTGAGAGCCTGAGCATGAATGCCGGCAATAACCTGGACTTACAGGGCAGTCAGTTGGGTGCCGCGGGCGATATCAGCCTGCACGCCGGTAACGACGTCTTGCTGAATGCCGTAGAAAAAGTGAGAGGCCACGAGAAGTACTTTAAAGGCGGCTACGATATTGAGCTGGATCGCACCTACGATGTGGTCAGCCTGGAAGCCGGCGGTAACTTAAGTGTGGTGGCGGGTAATGATCTGGAATCTGAGGGGGCGCAGTTTGGTGCCGGAGGCGTAGCGGCGCTTGCCGCTGGTAATGAAATGAACCTGATGGCTGTGGTGGAATCGCACTACGACGCTGACAAAAAGACCAAAAAGAGCTTTATGAAGAAAAAAGTTACTGAAACGGTCAGCCACCACGAAGAAGTTCAGGGTACCGCTATTACCGCTGAGAATATCCTGCTGAATGCGACCGTCGATAACACCGGCAGCGTTGTTGAGATGGCAAACGGCGACATTACCCTGGAAGGTGGTGAACTCAATGCCAGTGAGAATATTATTGGTTTTGGTGACGACATTACCCTGACCGCAGGCACCTACCTGGATTACGAGTACAGCCACACCAGCAAGAGCAGCTTTGGCGGGCTTAAGTCGAAGAGTCGCGAAGAGCTCGCACAGGACGACCTGTTAGATGGCTCAACGCTATCGGCAGGTGGCAATATTTTGCTGAATGCGGGCAATAACCTGAACATTCTGGCCAGCGAACTCGATGGCGACAATATCGGCCTGACCGCCTTTAACGACGTACTGATAGCCTCGGGTGAAGAGAGCAGCATTCGCGAATCCCGCAGTCAATCCGGCGGGCTCTTCAGCGGCGGCAGCCTGTTCTCCTCCACTGAAGCGTTAACGGGCTCTGCGAGCATTACGGCGGACAGCTCCGTTATTAATGCCAGTGGCAATATTGTGATTGATGCCGGCAGTGCCACGGTAATCGGCTCCTCGCTGGATGCCGATGAAGGCATAGCCGTGAAAACGGATATTGGTGATATCCAGGTACTGGCAGCGGAAGAGCGCACGGAAACCTATTCGCGTGAAGAAAAAATCGATATTGGCTTTGATGCGGTACTAAAAGCCCTGACCCGTCCTGATGAACTTGTCAAGTCAGAAGACGGTCAGTTGAAACTGAGCCTGGGCAGTGCGACTTACGATAAGGTGGACTTTTCCAGCGAAAGTACCAGCCATAAAGGCAGCGAGCTGAATGCCGGCGGCAGTGTCAGTTTAGACTCGGTAGCCGATGTCATTATCGAAGGCTCTGAAATTGATGCCGGAGGCAATGCGAATTTGATTGCCGGTGGCGATGTGGTAGTGAAAGAAGCCGAGGACAGTTACAGCGAAACTAAGGAAGAAATACACGGCAGTGCAGAAATGAGCGTTGTGGTGCAGCATCAGGCCGTTGAAGTTGCCAAAGCCGCTGTTGCCGTGGATGACGCCAAAGACCAGGTGAAACAAGCCAAAGCGGACTATCGGAAATACAAGAAAGAAAAAGACCAGCTGGAAAACACCTTAGCGCAGTTGGAAACGGATTATGCCAATGGTGTAGCGGGCGTTAACCATGCAGATATTGTTGAGCTAAGAAACTTGCTGGACGATGTTAAAGGCGACGAAGAATGGTATGTGGCCGGTATTGCAACGGCGGCGGCGAACCTGGCCAGCAAAACCACCTTACTGGTGCAACAAACGGCTGCGGCGGCACAAAGTACCGCAAGCTATGGCTTTAATGCCGGCGTGCAACTGGATATTGCAGCCAGTAAAACCGACAGCAGCCTGGATGCCACCAGCTCGCTGGCGTCTACGGTTAATGGCACCAATATTAATGTTATCAGCGGCGGTGACGGTTTAAGCGGCAATACGTTAATTCAGGGCAGTGCGCTTAATGCTGCGCAAAACCTGAACATCCTGACCGGCGAATTAGATGTCCTCGCCAGCCAGGACACTCAACGCTCAGAAACCGATACCCAGAGCGGCAGCATGACCGTTGCGCAGACAGTTTGGGGTGCGGCCGGCGGACCGACGGTGAATGCCAGCTTAAACAGCAGCAAGCAGCAGGACAAACAAACCACCCATAACAACAGCGCGCTGACGGCGAATAATCTGAACATTGCGACCACCGGCGACGCTAATATTATCGGCGGTAACCTGCATGGTGCTAATGCTGTCAATATGGACATTGGTGGCGACCTGACACTGGAATCGGTGCAGGACCGCTTCAGCGGCAGCAATAAAGGGGCTGGCATAAGCGGTGGCATGGGCTTAGGCGGCGTGTTCACCAATGAAAACGGTGCCAAGGCCAACAGCAAAGAAGTCAAAACCACCGCTATAGGCAAGGGCGGCGATGTCAGCAGTGTGAACGGCGGCGTTAACGCCAGTAGCGGGCGTTACCGGAAGACCGAAACCTTGCTCAGCAGCATTACCGGCGGCACGGTTAACGTGTCCGTTGACGGCAATACGCAGTTAACCGGCGCCTTACTGGCGGCGGTGGATACCGAGGGCAACGACACCGGTAACTTAAGCCTGAGCACCGGCAGCTTAAACACCACCGACTTAACCAACCGCAGCTACAGCAGTAACCAGAGCTTCGGCGTGAACGCCAGTGTCGGCGTCAGCGCTGCCGCCGACCCGGCTGACCCGAACCTGAGCGAACTGAACAGCAGCAACTACAGCTACCAGAACGAAAGCAGTCAGAGCCTGGACAAAACTTTAGCCACCATTGGTGAGGGCAGTGTTTCAGTCAATGGCGAAGAGACCTCACCCGAGGGTGTTAACCGTGATGTCGCTTCAGTCAACAAAGAGATTTACGACGTTGACCGCCAGCAGGGGAATATTGACCTGACGGTTGACCATCGACTGCTGAGTGAAGACGGGCGGAAACAGATAGCAGAGGACGCCAAACGCACGAAAATTATGGGCGAGTCCATTATCGACGCGGTCGCGGACAGTGTGTCGTTAACCGGCTCGGGGGAGGGTGAAGACTCCCTGCGTGACCACATGGGTAACAAGCAGGACTACTTCACGGCTACCAAGAACTTTACCCAAAACCCGGCGAATGCCGAGCACATGGATACGTTATCCGACAATAATGCCACGCCTGAGCAGAAGCAGGCGGCCTATACCGCACTGGTGAATGAGATAGCCGACTATATGGGCGTCGACCCCACCGAAGCTAAAGTGCTGATGGCGAATGACCCACGGTTTGCTGAGGTCGCCGGTGCTCACTCGCGCGACACCGACACGGTTTATGTGGACGACGCCGCTCACGACAACGCGTCAAAAGCCGTAAACACTGTTGGCCATGAAACCCAGCATTATCTGGATAACCAGCAAACCCCGGATGCTGAGCAGACTGAAACCTACCATGACAACCGCGAGGAATACGCCGTTATTATGGGTGATGCGACGGAAGATTACCTCGGCTTCAACTTCGCACAGAATGACACCAGCCTGGCGGATGGGAATACTCATAATTGGGGAGCAACAACCGAAGAGAGAGACAGAAATAAGGCATTGGTTAATGGAAATAATGCCAGTTTCCGTCAGGAGGATGAGCAGGCACTCGATTACTATTTAACGAAAGAAACCGTCGACAAAGTAAAAGACTGCCTCGCCGGTGCAACCTGTACCACCGCAGAACAAAAAGCTGCCGTTGTGGCAGACGCGGAGGATTTGAGTGTTATGCTGGATAATGAACTCAACAATGTTTGCCGCGACAATCCAACCAGTGATGCGTGCCGGACGTCTGTTAATACAGCGACTCAGTATATCGGTATGGAAGATGCGTGGGATATTCTGGAAGGCGATGTTAGCCGCTCTTCCAAAAATACGTTTGACTATGTGTATAACAGTGACGACGCGAAAGAAAACTTTGACGTGTATTACAATACGATTGATAACAGAGCTGATTTCTTTGGCGCCAGTGACCAGTACGAACAGAATATCGGTCTTGGGGCGAGATGGTTCGGCGGTGCTGAGTTTGTGAGCCGAGCTCCTTTGACAGGATTAGGAGCGGACGGCGAAGGCTCATGGGCGAGTTTTGGCGCTGGCGCGCTTTTCTTTCCCTCCACGTATAATCCGTTAACGAGTTCCGAGCTGTATGAGTGGCGAAGTGAAGCCGGGAATACCCTTATGAATGCTGGTTTTGATAACTTTAAAAGTTTGTATAACCAGGAAGTGTCAGACCCGGTTGCCTGGGATATTAACCAGTTGCAAGGAGAGCAGCAGGCATTGCAACCGGTTCATGAGAAGTATTTGGGGGAACGTACTTTTTTCACCGGGTTCTCAAAATTCATAACGAATACAGATAATTTCATTAATGTAGAGACACTTCCATGGGGATCTGAGCAACAGGGGCAGCCAGGAGGTATTGATATACTTGATCAACAATCGCGGATTAAGTTTGGCTGTAAGCTAATGGGCTATTCAGAAAGCCAAGGATGTAAACCATGAAGGTTAATTACCCATATCGGAAAGTCATTATCGGCTTTACACTTTGCCCTGCGGTTGCTGGGTTTTTTCTAGGGGGGGTAATAATTTTTGAAGGACTTTCGTCTGACGAAGCATATGAGGTCCTAGATATTATGAGATTCGCTTTAGTGGGGCCAATTTTTACATCGTTAGTAGGTTTCGTTGTTTTTTGTATCCCAGCAAGCATTGCTGCTCTTATTTATGCCAGACTTCGACTTTATAAGACATGGTATAGCTATCTATTTGTAATGCTCTTAGGGGGATTAAATGCCCATATATGGGAGTTTATCTGGAGTAGCAATCATAAAAGCTTATTTGAGACTGATTTATCGTTTCTTCTAGGTGTATTTTCTTCACTTCTCGTAGCCTGCTTCGTACTTCCCTCAAAGCCTCCTGGAACACCAAAAGGAGAAAGCGAATGATGAAGCAAAATGCGACATGGATTTATTGTTCGTTGTGCTACTCAAATGCGGTTTTTTATATGGACTGTTTGGTCTTGTCTCGATGCTTTTATATGAAGATCGCTACAGTGTATTTACTGGGATAGGAGTATCCTTGTTTTTACCGGTAGCTGGAGGATTTATGGGGTTGTTCTACTTTGGAGTTCCTGCTTTTCTTGTATCAATTATCTATGCTGTTCTTCGCTTGTATAGAGCTTGATATAGTTTTCTTCTTGTGACCTTAGTTGGCGGGGGCGCGGCGCACTTATGGATCCCCATTATTTTCTCAAATAAATATGTTCAATGGGAACGAACAGATATGTTTGGTGCATTCTTTGTGTTAGGAGCACTATCCTCCTTGCTCATGGCCTACTTAATATTACCGCAAAAACCCGGTGAGTCTCCAAAAGGAGACCATGAATGAGGAAACTAAACGCAACCTAGATTTAGTGCCCGGTAACAACGCCGCGTATAGCAATGAGAATCCTGACGCATTAGACTCCCGTTATCTGCATCCGGAAGAGCGTGAGCTGGCTGAGAAACTGGCAGAGGAAAGCGGCGGCCAGTTCACCGCAGAGGAAATGCGCGATGTATTGCGCCACGCTCTTCCTTCTGATGCTAAGGAATATCCACAAGGCTTAAGCGACTACGTACTCGATACCGCTCAGGCAACGGATGAAACCTTACAATACATGGACGGCAGTGAAGGCCGGTTAGTTGTGACTCAGGATGAAAACGGTGAAGCACGCTATGTTATACAGGACATAGGCTCTATACCGTTGAACGAAGATGCGAAAGCGTATGTTCAGGAGCAGGACCTGGGGTACAGCTTTATGGAGCCGACGGAGCGTACGGATGACCCGTCGATTCCTCGCGATATGTTAACCGGCAGACCGTTAGATGAAAGTGGTCGCTACACGGTGAGTTATATCGTAGAGGGGAATGTTTATAGCGTACCCCATTATTCTTGTGCTACGGCCGATTGCTTGTCTCAGAACCTGAACGTAGACTGGAAATCACCGGAAGGGCAGGCTTATGAGAATGCATTGAATGCAAAAATGCTTGATGATGCTTCTACCGGTGCGTCGGTGGGGCTGATGTTTAACCCGGTTGGTGCTACTGCTACATTGCTTAATGGTATTAGTATAACTACAGGTTTTGGCTCAGCATACTTGAAGGGCGAGATAGTAAATGAAGTTGGCGAAGCAAGTATGTCTGACTTATTCGAGAGGGGACTGAAAGATGCATTGGGTAAACGCACTGGAGTGAGGGTGAATACGTTGCTTGATTTATCTGATTTTCATGAAATGAACACAGACTTTATTCCTGATGATTCTACTTTACGAGAAAATCTAAATAACCTAGTCAATAAGGACGATGATGAAGGCGAGTGATTTTATTTGGCCCGACAAATGGATTCCTTTTAAGGTAAGAGTCTTTGTCGTTATTTTAGCCTGGACTTTGTGGCTTGTTGTTTCGTACCTGAAATACTTTGTTTTTCAGGTCGATGGTGTGCTTCAGTTTGTTGGGTTTTAGCCTATTTTAATTATTTGGACCTACTTATTTAATCGATCGCTTTCAATGGCTCCTGGGAGTGCATATTTTGATGCTAGCAATATGAGGCTTCAAGCTGCTCGCACCTGTATTTTTGTGATAGCCGTGATTGCATTTTTGAGCATACTTTTTGTTGGCGACTGGTAGGTATCCTGTTCACATGTAAGCGCAATTAAAAAACAACCTATGTTTGGTTTTTAATCGCCTCCGTTCTTTTAAAATCAGATTTATTACATTTCAGGTACGGAAATGCTGCATTTGGTATTAACGCCGTTTTTCTTGCCTGAGAATCTTCATTTTTAGCCGGCGCGGGCGCTAACTTTGGCTCTAACGGCGTCGGCTTTACGGCCAATATGGCCATGGGCGAAGGTGAGTTAGACCGCGAAGGCATCACTCACAGCAACAGCCACATTACGGCCGGAAATAACCTGAGCGTCACCAGCGGCAACGACACCGTGATTGAAGGCGGCAACCTGGCCGGTACGGACGTTGCGATGGATGTTGGTGGTGACTTAACGGTGGCCTCGGTGCAGGACACCGGTCAGGTGAAAGGCGACCGCTGGGATGTCAGCGCCAATATCACCGTTGGCGTCGGAGTGAGTGGCGGTGCCAGTGTCGGCTACGGCGAAACCGACGGCTCCAGCGCCTGGGTGAATGAGCAAAGCAGCATTATCGGCAGCGGCTCGGCGGATATACGCACCGAAGGCCATACGCAGATAGACGGTGCGGTTATTGCCAATATCGACGAAGAAGGCAACGACGGCGGTAACTTAAGCCTTAATACCGGCACGCTTGCCTACAGCGATATTGAAGACCACGACCAGGAAAAAAGCACCTACCTGAACGTTGGTTTCACCATGGGTGACGACAACAGTACCAACCAGACGGAAAGCGGCACCAACTACACCGCCAGCGGCCATTACAACAACCACGACAAGGAGCAAATCAACCGCGCCACCGTGGGTGAAGGCACCATAACGGTCAGAGACAATACTGAGCAGGACACCAGCGACTTAAACCGCGATACCGACCTTGCACAGGAAGTCACTAAAGACGACAGCCAGAATACCAACCTGTACGCCAGCACTATGGCGGCAGACAGTCTGACGAACCTGGCGGAAAACCCGTCAGAGCAGCTTAACCAGTGGAAGGACAATGTCACCAGCGCGCTTAGCCCGGAAGCCTGGAAGCTGGTGGGAGAGAATACGGCTGAGGCACTGGAAGAGGTGGGCCAATTTGTTGCCAACCTGAATAAGCTGTCACCGGAAGAAGCCGTAGCACTGAATGACAAACTGGGCTCGCTTCAGGCTGTTGCGGATACGCTGCTTAACAGCGAAGACCCCGATAAGCAGGAAGCCGGTAAACAGTTGGCGGCTGAGCTTGACCGTGCTCAGGAAACGATTCTGGCGCAACAGGCGCTGCCACCCGAAGACGACTACCAGATTGCTGATGCACCTGCGTTACCGGAGAAAAGTATCGAGGAGCAGGCAGCCGAGTTTGAGTTCGTAGCAGGCGAGTGGAATGACTACTATGACGAAGTGCAAGAGGGCGCAGACCAGGCTTTCGAAACGGGAGTGAACCGAGGACTATTTGCCTACTCTCAAAATGAAACTACGCCTGGCTTTGACAGTGACGCTGACTATGAAGGTGCGATAAGCTTTTATCAAAACCAGCGCGAATCCGCTTACAATAATTTGGGGTTAGGCGCAGGAGCTGAGGCCGGCGGATTCTCCGACTTCCTGGGCTGGACAGCCGCCTCTGTGACAAATGAAAGTTGGCAAGCCGTGCAGTTTCTCGGAAAAGCCAGTGCCTATGGTGTTACTCTCGGCTCGACCTCGAACCCGTTGGATGGCTCGTCTTATCATTCTCTGATAGGCGAAGACACTCTTTTTGGCAGCCCGCAGACCTTTACCGGCGCCGTGGGTGTTGAGCAGGGCGTTGTTGCGAGTTACTTTGTTGGTGGTGAAGGTGTTCTATTCGCCGGTGTGAAAGGGGTTAAGTATGTAGGGGCTGCCGGTAGGGCAAATGATGTCGAGAGTATTTCAAACCATGGCGGTACGTTATTTGGTCCTCATGAAATTGGACCTTTGGGGAATTCAAATGATCTTCGTTCGCCTGCATCAACGTTTAGAAGTGGCTCATACACTGAGAAAGTAGCTGAAGATGAATTATATTTTTATCGTGATTATGGTGGAAAAGCACAGGTTGATGGACGTTTTTGGACTCCAGCCCCTTCCAGTGGCCCTCTACAGTCGCAGTTAGATAGCGCAGTATTGCCTGAATGGGGTAACACTTTTGAAAACCAAGCAATAATCAAAATTCCGGCAGGAACTAAATACTATGAAGGTGCCGCTGCTCCACAGACAGGTACTAAAGGTACTTTCCCTGCACTTCACGGGGGAGGATCCCAGATTTTCGTTCCTAATCCCAAGCTAGAATGGATTGATAAGCCATGAATAAGATTGAGTACATTCAGAATTGGTGTGAGAAGAAAGGGTCATTTTCTTTCTTTTTACCAAATGGAACCGAAGGTCGACCATTTGATAACTCTTATCAAGTGATAAGTATTAAGGAGTCTGAAAAAGTTTTAGTAATAAGATTGAGTCACAATATTGAGTTCATCCTTGAAGGAGACTTTATATTACGGGATGAAGTTTACAACTTAATTATTACCATATTGGGAAAGTTAACTTATAAAAAGAACGGTGTTGTAAAACAGTATTACACTGACGGCGAATTTTGTTTGTCTGGATTTTGATATTATGCATTTTTGTCCCGTTCACATCGTTCGCATGGGGATGGCACTAAAAACCAGCTTATTTTTGTTTGTTATTTAAGCAAAGCTAAGTTTTTGGCAGCTAAAAAACATTCTTTGGTCTGTTTTTTATCGCCTTTGTTCTTTTTCAGTCAGGTTTTTTATTTTTCAGGCAGGGGAATGCAGCATTCACTGTGAACGCTGTATACCTTGCCTGAGAATCTTCACTTTTTACTCCGGAAAATAATAGCCACAAAGCATTCCTTGCCAAGAGCTGACCCATTGTGCTTTATCTGCGTTTTTATTCCGTTTGCCGTGCCAGACTTCAGCAGGTGTTAAACCGCTGAGGTTAGAATGCGTCCGAATTTGGTTGTACCAAGTGCGGTAGATGTTGAGCTCGGTTTGCAGATGGCAACGGGTGAAGTCCAATTGTCGAAACCTTTCTTTAAAGATGCCGAAAAAACGTTCAATACGTCCTTTCATCCACGGACAGGCTACTCTGGACGTTTGCTTCTTTACCCTCAGTAATTTCAGACACGCATTCAGCCACCGGGAGTTAAAACAAGCTTCATTGTCAGTACGAATAAATTTAGGTAAACCGAATTGCCTTATCGCCTGGCAGACTTCGAGCATCAATACATCGGAATGTTTGGATTTAAGCTCCCGCAAAGCAATACTTAACCGTGAACCATGATCAACAATTCCTAAAACGAGCTTCTGTTGTTTATTCAGCGTTATGGTCGTTAAATCCATGCCCCAGGTTTGGTTCACGGGTACGCTGCCGGGATGTTTGTTTTTAATGCTCCGCCGTAAAGCGCTTATTTTATAGTGTTGATTTTTCATCTGGTAATAAACAAACGTTTTACCGACACTGCAGCCCCTATGGCTGTAGCGCTGATTGAATAATGGAATGCCCCCAGTATCATTGACACCCTGACGCCTCAAAATTGGACTGGAACGGAACAACTCCCAGGTCAAAGCTGGCAGGTACTTGCTCCCGGTGGGACTAGATATGGGGAAAATCCTCCTATAACACAGGGCCCTTTAATAAAAAAGGAGGTAGATAGTGAGTGAATCTGATGATATTGAACTTAAGCTAAACTGGCTGCTTGAGAACGCTATAAGACTTGATTGGCGTGATGCTAATAGCACGTATAATGATTTTTACAAAGCTCTTTGGAAGAGGGTTAATCATCGTCATGATAAAAAAGATCTTGAGGTGATTAGTATTTGGACATCGGGCCGGGTAGCCGAAGGGTATGCATTTTTGTTGGAGCCTTTTCCGGGTAAGGAACACTCTTCAATGTATCAGTTTGAGCAATTGGGGGAGATCTGTACTGCTATGAGGCTTGAAGTGAAATAGATGTTCCGTTCACATCGTTCTCATGGGGGATGGCACTAAAAAGCAGTTTATTCTCGCTTTTGTTCTTTTAAAATTAGATTTATTACTTTTCGGGCAGGCAAATGCGGCGTTCTGTATGAACGCTGTTTTTCCTGCCTGAGAATTTTCATTTTTTACTCAGGAAAATAAGAGCAACAAAGCACCCTGTGTCGGCTACGGCGAAACCGACGGCTCCAGCGCCCGGGTGAATGAGCAAAGCAGCATTATCGGCAGCGGCTCGGTGGATATACGCACCGAAGGCCACACGCAGATAGACGGCGCGGTTATTGCCAATATCGACGAGGAAGGCAACGACGGCGGGAACTTAAGCCTGGACACCGGCACGCTTGCCTACAATGATATTGAAGACCACGACCAGGAAAAAAGCACTTACCTGAACGTTGGCTTCACCATGGGTGATGACAACAGCACCAACCAGAGTGAAAGCGGCACCAACTACACCGCCAGCGGCCACTACAACAACCATGACAAAGAGCAAATCAACCGCGCCACCGTGGGTGAGGGCACCATCGTTGTCAGAGACAACACTGAGCAGGACACCAGCGACTTAAACCGCGATACCGACCTTGCACAGGAAGTCACTAAAGACGACAGCCAGAATACCAACCTGTACGCCAGCACCACGGCGGTAGACAGCCTGACAAACCTCGCTGAAAACCCTTCAGAGCAACTTAATCAGTGGAAGGAGAACGTGACCAGCGCTCTCAACCCAGAAGCGTGGGAGGAAGTAGCGGATAACGTGAAGGAAGTCCCCAAAAAAAGTCAGGTTGCTTACATTCTGCTAACCGAAGAGGCTTCAGCCGGAAGAGACATAAAAATTACCGCAATAGATGAAGCGGGGATGACCTGGAGTGAGGCCGAAAGTCTGCTTGAGCGCGATGATGTTCGGGCGGTGGCAGAAGCGGCGGATAAGTTTGATGATGTCTTAGCGTGGGCGCCGGATGAAGATATTGATGTTCCGGTTCAGACCTCCGTAATACCGGACGAAGAGCCGTCAGCCAATAGCGGCGTCGTTTTAGAAATAGTCCTTACTGAAGGAGCCGATGGTAAACTGCGTGCGGTGGTGGATGTTGCCGGTGATGTGGCCGAACAACTGGAGCAGGTAGACCCTCGCATAGCGAATGTTGTAGAACTAGGGTTGGTTGCTGCGCAGGGCGTAAAAGGGGCCGCACAATATGTAGCAGAAAAGGCTCTGGAAAATACGGCTCTGGGTGAGGCGTGGAGCCAGTTGACACAGGATGCGGGAATAGCAATCAGTAATGCGGCCACACTGCACGATGAAGAAAGCCGGGCGAGGTTTGCGGGTAATGAAGCCGAGCAACAGAATATTACACACATGGATAAAGGTGGAACGTTGCTTGCGGGCGTCATTCTGGGAGTTGCTGGCTCCGGAGGGATTACCAGTGCCATTAAGGGTATCAGCAATAGAAAGCCATCATTGCCGGATAGCTATACTCGTAACCCTGATGGCTCTATTCATGGGCCGGGGCAAGGGAAAGCAATTGACTCCGGACATACAGCACCGGATGGCAGTCCGATTTATGAACGGACAGCGAAAGACGGTAGCGGCAGTTCGAGTTACTATTGGGTTGATGAGAGTGGCGCTCAGCGACCAGTCGAGTCTCCACGGCCTAAAACGGAGATTGGGGAACAATACGCTCACCATAAGACTGCCGTAGATAAAACAGCAGAGAACTTAAGAGCACAGGATTTTGATGTCAAAGCCGAAGTGCGAGTGTTTAGTAGTTGTGGCTCTACTTATTGTAAGCCTGATATTGTATATAGGAACGCGGACGGTCAGGTCGGATTTATTGAGGTTAAAACCGGCAATGGGCCTTTAACGACCCGACAGAAAGAAATTTTTGAGAAGGTCGGAGAGAACGATTATCGTATCTCCCCTGATAGAATATTGAGCCGTCAAGCGGCTGACGCTATCGGAGCTGATTATCAACCGGGTTTAACGATTTCCGAAGCGGGGTATCCAAACGGTATTCCCGTGATAATTCAACGTGAACCGGGTTTGGGAGGTTAAAGTGAAAAAAGCTGAAGTGATTAAATATTTTAAAAGCCTCTATCCCGCAGAAAATGACGGTGGTGGAGTTTGGCTATTTACCTTAAAAGACGATGAGGTTGGATATTCTCGTATGAGTCCGCAATTGACTAACTTAACCGGGCAACAAAAAATAGGAATCTCTTTGGTAATGAACCCTCGGTTTTTCTGTGACCTCAAGACGGAAATTTATCAAAATAATGGAGGCTCGCTTTTATTTACGATCGGCAATGGCAATATTTTTATTAAAGCTGGTGGCGAAATCACTGAAGTGCACTTAGATGAAATTACAAAGATAGCGTTTGACTGGATTGACAAATGCAGCATGGAAGAAGTGATAGCAGCAGAGCTCAAACACAAATACGAGATATACAATCGCCCGGGTGGTTGGCAATTCACCCATATCATTGCTTGTGTTCTAAAAGGTGACGTTGAGAGGCTGCAAAGTTACTTGAACGCCTTTAAGCGTGGTGACCGCATGGAGTTTATCCCTATTATTAAACAAGAATACTTCGAGCGAGCTATTCCTTTGGCTGAAAAGTACCGCTCAGGCGAACGGGTGTCACCGGTTGCGTTTTAGCGCCGTCTATAAATACCTACTGAAAGTACTTGAACTTATATGACACGCGCTACCAATATAAACCGAATTCAGGAGGTTGTACTGTGACGGAAGAGGAAATGATCATTTATTTTAAGAGCCAATATGCGAGCGTGAAAGAAGGAAAAGAGGGTTGGCGGTTTATTCTGAATGACGATGAGACCTTTTTTTCGGATATGCACCTCCAATTGCTTGATTATCGTCTTGGACAAGTAATAAAGGCACTTCCGACACTGACTCCCCGCTGGTTTGAAGGTTTAAGTAACGAGGTTTTTCAGTCTGATAGCTGCATACCGCTATTTACGACTGATGGATTGGGAATTGAAATTGGTACAGGCTGGAAGATAACTGGGTCGAATTTATTGCTCATGACAATCATGATAAATGACTGGGTTCACAAGCGTTGCTCGGAAGAGTTTATTGCCAAGGAACTTAAGGATAAATACAGAGCTCATAACCGACGCGGCACATGGCCCTTTATCCATATCATCACCTGCGTATTAAAAGGTGACGTTGAAGCATTGGAAAGTTACTTGGATGCTTTTAAGCGTGGCTATCAGATGGGATTTATTTCGGAAATTAAACAAGAGTATTTCGAGCGAGCCATTCCGCTGGCTGAAAAGTACCGCTCAGACGAGCTGGTGTCGCCGGTTGAGTTTTAATACGACTATTTAGCCACCGATAAATAGTGATTTTAGGGAAAAATAATGAAGTATTTAGCAATTTTTTTTGCATGTGTGTCTATTGTCAGCTGTAGTTCAACGGTCAAGGAAGATACTGGGACAAAAGCAGGCTCCGATACGTCTGGACCAGAAGCACTATATGATGATCTTAGTTTCCTAGAGCAGTTACAGCTATTTCACTATGCTCAAAGTTACCGGAATAAATGCGTTCGTCCATCTGAGTCTTTTTATCTTACCCTAGGGGTGTTGGAGATGATAAGTTCAGGTAAAGGAGCTCAGCCATCAAGTGAATATATTCCTGGCTTAGTGAGTTCGGTGGTTGATAAAGCTCAAGCAGCTAAAGGTAACTCTCAAATAGAGCGTCCAGATTTGGAGTTCGTGTCGCCGCCTACGGTGCTGGCTAACTTTGAGAGGGCTTCGGAGCAATGCATTGAATCAACCTTTAACTACTTAAACGATTTGTCGGGTAAATACACCTCTCTTGCTGAAGGCAAAGAATTCCCGTCAGATACTTCCGCCTTCAGTGCTTACATAGAAGCTAAAAGCACTCTTCTTTTAAGAAGTTATTCTATTGAAACGAATGAATATCGGCTGCATCCAAATACCGATGTTTTTACACTAGACGGCTATACAGAATTTATGTTCCGCGTATACCAGTTTATGGTCACAAGCAATGCTTTGATGGTTGTTCAAGAGCTAAAACAAGAACAACAGGAAAGGCTGATTCATTCTTTTCAACAGGTTCAGGAATCGCGTAAGAAAATTGATAAAGATTTTGGCGTGTTTAATGGGCTTCAGCTGGCATTAAAGCTGGCCAAAGAGAAAGAAGGCCAACAGTTTGATTTTTCTGCTGATTTTAAGAAGCAGAAAGAAACAATCAATTCATCTGTAGATATTTTCTATCCTGTCATTGAAGAAATAAAAGCACAGTTCGACAGTTCAGGCGTAGATCTCAAAAAGGTCGTTCAATTGATGACTAGCTTAGATAGTCTGCTTGCATTGCATGAGCGACGTGTAAGCATTGTACGAGTTGAAGTTAAAAAAACTCTGGACGCTATGATCACTCAGGCGAAATAATTTCTATATTAAAGTCATAGACTTTATGGCGTCCCAGGCAGGAGTCTAACCTACGACCTTTCTACTGAAGAGGCCGTGATGCTTACTATGGTGTCATCTGTGTTATAGAAAGGTTAAAAATAACTTGTCTATTTGTAAAGATTTGTATATCTTCTGACCGCCTAGCTTGTAGTAAACACTTCAACATTTCCCACAGGCTAAGAAAATTAAAGGGCAAACTGCACCGAAAGGGCAGGACGCAAAGCCGCTGGTCTAATAACTTCTCTATGAGAAGTGGATGACGGCAGTGGCTGTATTAACTTAGTCGAATTTCTTGAACAATTGTGAACCTAATATGAACCGTTATATAAAACCTATTTTACTGGCTTGTTTTAGCCTGTTGTTGCTTAATGCCTGCGCTCAAACTTCAACAAAGACCTATCCACACAGTGATATCAAAATAAAATACTCAGTTCGCCACTTTGAGGCGGACGTTATTCAGTCAGTTCCTGAGTTTGAAGGTGACTACCTAAGCCGTGAACAGCTTGAAACGATAACCAAAGCGAAATTTATCAACTTGCTGAAAGAGAATAACTTATTGGCTGAGGAGGGTGATGTCAACGTGGTCGATCTGGACATTTTTGTTGATTATTCGCGCCGTTTTGTTGGCGATGCAACGCCTTTTCCTGTTGAAAAGATGCTCTCCCCAATAATTGCGCTGCATGAAGCCAGCTATTTAGGTGACGTAGCCATTCGTAAAAACATCAATCGAGGAATGACGCTGAAAGGCATTTCTACCGGCCTTATTGGTGATAATACGGAATTAGAACGTGCAGCTACGGGGGCTATCGCCAATAGCCTGATGGAGCGTCTGCAAAACCTGAACCAGTACGACCGCAATGCGTTTGCGGCTATGACTGCCGGTATGACAGATAAGCAGATTGAACAGAAGCGACGTTATACCCAGAAGCAGGCACCCGTTAAAGCTCAGCCTCCAGGGCTGGCATCGGATCAATATTTGCCTGAAGAACTCATCCAGCAGTATCTGACGCGGTTAGCAGAAGGAAGCAGAGATGAGCGTATTGATCTCTATAAGCAGCTGGTCGGTGAGTGGAATAACAGTTCAGCAGTGTATGATGTGATAAATGCTACCGTCTTAGCTGGCTACGAGAGCATCAACTCGGACACGACAGAGGAAGTTATATGGGCTTCTAAAGCTCTGGCGTATTCTGGTTTAGAACGCTACCGGTCAACTCTGGATGCAGTCATGAACGGTAATGCTCCGGAAAGGTTGAAGAACTATGTCGAAGGTTATCTAGAGACGATGACTGTTCGTGCGAAGCAGGCCAAAGTGGTTCACGATGTTTCGACCATGTACCCAGAATTAGACTGGCAAACGAATCAGCTGATGAACATGTTAAACAGCAGTGATAAGCAGTTACGGGGAAATGCCGCGCAAGCTATCTATCGAAAGCATCTGAATAATGAACGGTTGTTAGCTGAGATTAGCTATATCCTTCGTCAGGAAGCTAAGATACCGCGTAACCGTTATGTTGGATTCTCTGACTTCTATGCCTGGAATTGCCGGGTTCTGGGAAGTTCCGGTAATGTTAAGTACAAAGCCCTTCTGACGGAATTAGCCGAGAATGCCTATAGCCATAAAGTAAGGGAATACGCTGACGAATTTGCCGATGAACTCTAAGTATTGAAAATGGCGTCCCCGGCAGGAGTCGAACCTGCGACCTGCCGCTTAGGAGGCGGCTGCTCTATCCTGCTGAGCTACGGGGACGTGCCGCGAATTATGCCAGAAGCTGCCGCGGGTTTCACCCTCAGTTAACCGGTACCACCCAGTCGTTCACCTGAACGTTGTGCAGCATGTTCCCTTTCGTCAGCTTAGCGACGGCGGTGGACTGCTGCACCTGGGACACCTCAACTTCAAATTCACTCACCTGCCACTTCTGACGATAACGGCCCTGGTCGTCGGTAAAGTGGCTGGGTTGCACAATTTTTAGCTTATCGCCGGTGTGTACGCCGTGCTTTTCACCTAAGTTGAATTGAACGGTGTTGGCATCAACGGCAATAATTCTGGCTCGTACCGGTTTGCATACCACTTGTTCTTTCACGCCGGAAGCTAAGTCGCGCAGGCCGCTATCCAATGCTGCACCAAAAGGTTCATTCCAGAATTGCGCGGTAGCAACATCGACGTCGGTGGTGCGGTCAAAGGTCCAGGGTTGGGTGTTTTCGACTCGTGCACGGGTAACCAGCTGTCCGGTGGTCGCGTCGAGAAGGTAAAGTGTTAATGCATAATGGCGGTCGGGGTCGCTGGACCAAAACCAGCTAGATTTGGTATCCATCATGGCCAGGGCGTCAAACATGCCGAAAATAACGAACTGACTGTCATTAGCTAAACCAATGCTGCGGGACATACGACCTAATTCTTCCAGGTTCAGGCCTCTGAGTGCCTGGTCTAAACCGGCGTGACGGTGCAGGGTGTGGGCAATTTGCAACTGGCTGCCAACGCCGCCTAATTCACGGGCTAAACGCTCGGCCGCTACCTTGCCTATTTCCCAAATTTGTCCCCAGGTACCATGGGCGCGGTCGCGCAGCTCAAAAGGAACAACGGTAACGGAATTTTTGTAGCTGCTGCGGGTGCAGTCACCTTCGCGGTTCCAGATGTCCGCGCGAAGCAGAACAATAACGCGGTCGTCACGTACTTCCTCGCGAACTATGGTCACCTGGTCAACATTGCCCTGACTGTTCCACTGGGTTTCAGTGTTTTGTAAAACGCCGTCCACCACTTGCTGAATACTGGATATGTTGCCGCCAGAGGTTAATAATGCCTGCTGAAGGGCGTTTTCGATGGCTTTTTCGCGTGCGGCATTGGTGTCACCATTAATAATGCGGGCAGTGCCCTGAGCTTCCACCCAACGCGCCTCGCTTGGCATAGCAATAAAGAAAACAGAGGTGATAAGTAGCAGGGTTTTCCAGTTCATGGTGTTAATGCATCCCAAGTGTCAGTTTTTAGTCGTTACTTTACTATCGGAATTAACTGCAAAAACCCTGCCATGTTTAACTCAATAAAAGTGGAGCTTAATAATAGACAACGCGTTTCACTTTCTGCTGACGGTTGGTGCTTTGATACAGGCGGTGAACCTTTTCAAAATCAAGCCGCAGCTCAGTCGCGTAGTAGTCTCCAACAGTATAGGTCTTAACCACTTCTGCACCACGAATTACTCCGTCTACAGAGGCCTGAAAACTGTCGCGGTTTAAAGCCCAGTCTTCCACCGAGCTACTACCGGCGATGCGCTGGCCATAGACTTGTTCAGCAAGCTCGCGGTAGGCGGCTAACTTAGAGGCGCGCATAGCGTTTAAGTCTTTTAGCTGTGCATTTTCGCCTTGCTGGGTTTCAATAGGGGCGTAGCCAACCGCATTCAACACCGGAAATTTGTCTGGTGTCTGGGTGTCCCATTCAACGTGTTTTTGATCGTACACAATTTTGTTGTAAGCACTACAGCCACTTAATAACAGCGCAGATGCAAGTAGAGCGAAAGAGAGTAAATGCTTAGCCATAACGACCTCTGATTGAACAAAGTACTTATGGTTATAACGGCTGGACTGGCAAAATCTTTAGCGGATTTTACCTTTGCTATTGTAGGTAAGGGTATCTTTTCGTGCGGACTGTAAAATAGATTGTTTTAACTGCTCAATACTGTTTAGCGTTGACTGCACCACGCGTTCATTCACCTGACTTTGATGCTGAACGTCAGAGAGGGTGGTCTTAATGGCTGCAACCGCTTCAGCTAAGTCCGGGTCGTCTTTTAACTGTTCGTTATCCGGGTGTTGGGCCAACTGCTGGTCAAGTTCGCTAATATGGATAAGCGTTTTTTCTTTAGCGTCGGCAATAGCGTTAACATCGGCGTGTTGGCGCTCGACAATGGCATTAAGCTCACGTTGTTGTAGCAACGCAAGGTTTTCCAGCGAGTCTGCCATATCCTGTAATATATCGTTAACAGGCGCCAACACGGTCATTATTCGTTGCTGCCGTTACTGAACAGGTCAGACTCAAACTGAGCCAGTTTATTGGCCAGTTGTTCAACGTTAATTTTGTACGAGCCGCTTTCAATGTCGGCTTTAATTTTATCAACTTTGGCCTGGTCAATGCCGCTGCTGTTCATTGCTTTTTCCTGTAAGCCACTCAGTTGTTGCGCTTCGCTGGTTAACGAAACGGCCTCACCACCTTTTTGCGAAACCGCAGCAGGCTTCGCCGGAGCATCGCTCTGTACTTGACGGTTACTGGATTTGCTATCAATGTTGGCATTTTTCAGCCCGGCATTGTTAATGTTAATTGACATTGTTTTTAGCCTCGCTAGATAATATGTCTCGGTTACTTATCGACCACGCTTAAAAATACTTTAATAAAAATTTTAGCACGTAGCCTGACGTTCACGTCAGGTTCTGGTTAAGTATTTTATAAATTAACAGTCACTTCATTAAGTCCTGTGACAACCGCTTGTATTGATTTGTTCGAACGTGCGTTTTCAACAACAACAGATTCACCTTTGAGCCCATCAGCCAGGGCTCTTCCGGCTGCAGTAATTCGCAAAGCTTTATCTTGTGCAACTATTGTAACGCTTTGCCCCTCACATACAAGACATGTCTCGCTGGCACTTATTGCCTGACCTGCAGCAATGCGCTTTTTAATGCGGGCTCCAACTAAAGCCGTCATGTCAGTAAACACATTTGAGCGTACTCGGTTAAGGTCAACTTCAGAAAAAACTAAATCACTTTCGCTTATCATTTGACCCGGAGCCATAGGTGAGGCCGCGGTAACAACATTTTTGTAGCGGTAAATTCGTACGGGCACATAAGTACGCCAGTTAGCGTTTCCGACACATTCAATTTCAATGGTGGTGTAGCTGTCGAGGTTGGCGTTAGTGGCCAGGCCAATTTTTGGTGGTTGCGAGCAAATTTTGGGAGCCATCCGCGGGTCGAGGTTATTGGCAACCACTTCCACACGACCATTATCCGGTGCTGAAACCCGCTGTTCCACGTAGTTATGAGCCAGTTCCTGTAACGCTTTGTAATTAAAGCGCAGGCTTTCTTCCGAGCCTCTGGTTTCTGCGTTAACGGAATTAAAGCTACAAGTTATAAAAAAAATCGAACTGATCAGCAGTGATTTACGTATTATCATAAAAATTCCTGATGTTATCCGTTAAGGTTATCTGGTCGAGTGCCGAAAAAAACGGTATAACGTCAAAAGATCGGCAGTTCGATGGTTTCAGTATGGTTAATGTAGATACAAGCAAATACCGTGCCGAAGTAGAAGTAGCCTGCCACATAACAGGAGTGAACAATGGCTAGCATTCTCGATTCAGTGAATCAACGCACACAAATGGTCGGTCAGAACCGGCTGGAACTATTAATGTTTCACCTAAACGGTAGGCAGCGCTTCGGCATTAACGTATTTAAAGTACGCGAAGTATTGCCATGCCCTAAACTTACCGCAATGCCTAATCGTAACCCTCTGGTTCGTGGCGTTGCGCATATCCGTGGTCAGGCTATATCTATTATTGACTTGAGTATGGCGACCGGTGGTCGGGCGCTAACCGATATTCAGAATCGTTTCGTCATTATTGCTGAGTACAACCGAACCATTCAGGGCTTTTTGGTTGAAGGGGTTGATCGCATCATTAACATCAACTGGGAAGATGTGATGCCGCCGCCCAAAGGTACCGGAAGAGATGCGTATCTTACCGCGGTAACCAAAGTGGAAGATGAATTAATTGAAATTATTGATGTGGAACGCATTTTAGCTGATATTATGCCGGCTAATATGGATGTCAGCGAAGAAGTTGCGAATGCACCTATCAATGTTGCAAAAGAAGACTTAACCATATTGATTACGGATGACTCTTCGGTTGCCCGTAACCAGATAAAACGTGCATTACAGTCTTTGGGTATTACGCTGGAAGTCAAAAAGAACGGTAAAGAAGCTTTAGATTACTTAAAAGATAAAGCCAAGGAAGTGGGGGGCTTAGTGCATCCTCATGTGCCAGTACTGGTTTCTGACGTGGAAATGCCGGTTATGGATGGGTATACGCTTACCGCTGAGTTAAAAGCTGACCCGAATTTACGCGATATTCATGTTATTTTACATACATCATTGAGTGGTGTGTTTAATCAGGCTATGGTGAAGAAAGTCGGTGCCGATGATTTTATTGCAAAATTTCATCCGGATGAACTGGCGACTGCCGTACAAAAATGGCTGAATACAGAAGTTATTGCGTAGCCTGATGCTATTGCATCAGGTGCGAGTTTAGGCCTGACGTGAACGTCAGGCTACGAAACGAATGAAACTGAAACGGAAGTTGTTTATATAACGTGATAGATCGCGAATTAAGTTTATCGGAATATCAGGAATTTCGTCAGTTCCTTGAACATCAATGCGGTATCGTATTGGGTGAAAGTAAGCTGTATCTGGTGAAGAGTCGACTGAGCCCTTTAATGGGCCGGTTTAATGTCGATTCGCTGTCGGAACTCGTAAAACGTTCAATGAAGCTAAGTGAGCGCGCGTTGCGGGCAGCGGTTATTGATGCCATGACAACCAACGAAACCTTATGGTTTCGTGACACTTACCCGTTTGAAATTCTGAACGATCGTATTCTTCCTGAATATAAGAATCACACCGGGCCTTTAAAGATTTGGTCTGCAGCCTGCTCCTCGGGGCAGGAACCTTATTCTATTGCCATGACGTATTTAGAGTATAAGGCGAAGAACCCGGGTGGGCTGAGAGCTGGCATAAAAGTCACGGCAACCGATATTTCTAATAAGGTGCTCGAACAATGTGCAATTGGTGAGTACGATAGCCTTGCTCTTGCCCGGGGATTATCGGCTGAGCGTAGAAAGAAGTTTTTTACTGATGCAGAGAGTAAAGCTGGCTCCATGAGAGTAAAAGACGAGCTTAAGCAGTTTATTCATTTCCGTCACTTAAACTTGCTGGACAGCTATTCTTTGCTGGGTAAATTCGATGTTATTTTTTGCCGCAATGTTCTTATTTACTTTGCCCCTGAAGTAAAGCGGAAAATTATTGCCCAATTCCGGCAATCGCTTAACCCCGGTGGCTATCTTTTCCTTGGTGCTTCTGAATCTATTTCAGGACTGACCGAGGATTTTGAGATGATCCGCTGCCAGCCAGGCATAATTTACCGAAGAAAATAGTTTCCTGCAGGAAATGTCCGTCTGAAAAAGTAACATCCCTCCTTAAATTGGCACACTTCCTGCATTGTCTTCACTATCGAACACTGTGGAGACAAAAATATGGCACTTTCCATGGACAAGCTTATGGGAATACAGCAATACACGCTGGGTGTACGCACTCAGCGCGCGGAGCTTATTGCCAATAACATCGCCAACGCTGATACCCCCGGCTACAAAGCTAAAGGCCTGGACTTCCAGCAGGCGTTGCAACAAGCGCAACGCGGTATGGAAAATTACAAGCTGGCACGTACTCACGAAAAGCATTTCAGCGTTGAAATACAACCTCAGGGAACTGAAAAGTTCCGCGTACCCACGCAGCCGGATACCGGCGACGGCAACACCGTTGATGTGCAGTTGGAACAAAACTTGTATGCACAAAATGCGTTGGAGTATGAAATGACCATGAACTTTCTTGATGGCCGCATCAGCGGTGTGAAGAAGGCCCTGGGCGGACAAGGGAGATAATAAGTCATGAGTCTTTTTAACATTTTTAATGTGACCGGTTCGGCTATGAGTGCTCAGTCAGTACGGCTGAATACAACGGCAAGTAACCTGGCAAACGCTAACTCAATCAGTAGCAGTATTGATGAAACTTACAGAGCCAGAAACCCAGTTTTTGCGACCGCGTTAGCCGATGCCAGCGGCAATTACAAGGGCAACAGCCTGACGAACCAGACTCAGGCGGGTCAGGAAGCGGGTGTTAAAGTTATGGGAATAGTGGAAAGCCAGGACCCACTGCAAATTGAATATGCACCAAACCATCCCATGGCGGACGAAAGCGGTTATATCTACCGCCCCAACGTCAACACCATGGAAGAGATGGCCAATATGATTTCGGCTTCGCGTTCCTACCAGACCAACGTGCAGGTAGCGGACACTGCCAAAACAATGACACAGCGTTTATTACGTCTGGGTCAAGGATAAGCAGGAGATAACAAATGGAAGGCGTAAGCAGTAATTCCTATATAGATGATATGAAATGGAAGAAGGAAGACGATGCCAGATATGCTGATCCAGATGAGCGGAGCAAGCTTGAGCAGGAAGATTTTTTCAGGCTGTTAACCGAGCAGCTTAGCATGCAGGACCCGTCTAAGCCGGTCGAAAATGACCAGATGATTGCTCAGATGACCAACTTTACTATGGCAGAGGGAATAACCGGGCTTTCAGAGCGTTTTGACCAGTTCGCCAGTGATATGACGTCAAATCAGGCGTTGCAAGCGTCAACTATGGTCGGGCGTAAAGTGTTGGTACCGACTGACCAGGCTAACCTGGAAACCGGAGCCGGCGTAACAGGCATGATTGCAACCCCCCAGTCTGCACAAAACGTGAAGATTAATATCAAGGACTCAACCGGTGCTACGGTCAAGACCATTGAGATTGGCGATATGCCCCAGGGCACGAAAGAGTTTGAGTGGGATGGAAAAATGGCTAACGGCGACGAAGCGCCTGCTGGTAATTATTCGTTCTCGGTGAATGCTCAAGTTGGTGGCAAAACTGAAGAATTGCCTATACAGATGCACGCTCGTGTACAAAGTGTCAGCACCGGCGGTGACCGCGGTGTGGTTTTGAATCTTAAAGGATTAGGTGGCATCAAGCTTTCTGATGTAACTGAAATTAGCTAACAAGAGAGGTGACTTATGTCATTTAAAATTGCACTCAGCGGTATCAACGCATCTCAGAAAGATCTAGATGTAACCGCTAATAATATTTCAAACGTAAAAACGTCCGGCTTTAAACAGTCGCGTGCGGAATTCGCTGACGTTTATGCGACCAGTATTTTCAACGCCGGTAATACGAAAGTGGGTGACGGTGTTTTGACGTCATCAGTGGCTCAGCAGTTTAGTCAGGGCACATTAGAGTTCACGGAAAACTCGCTGGATATGGCGATTTCAGGCAACGGCTTTTTTGCCACTACAGACGGTTTAGGCTCTCGCGATATGACTTACACGCGCTCAGGAGCGTTCAAACTGAACGACGATAAGTTTATTGTGGATAACCAGGGTAACTATTTGCAAGGGTATCAGGTTGACCGTAATAGCGGCACTAACTCCTCAGTTGCTTTGGCAACCACTCAGCCAATTCGTATTCCTGATGTCGCCGGTGCGCCGCAAAGCACTGATAATGTATTTACCGCATTTAACGTCGATGCGCGTCGTTCGCCAATTGATGGCGCAGCGAATCCGTTTGATCCGGAAACACCAAGTACTTACCAAAGTTCTACATCGGCTACCGTTTATGATTCATTAGGTGAATCGCATACGTTGTCTACTTATTATGTGAAGCGCGATAATAACCAGTGGGATGTCTACGCGACTTTTGATGGTGACGAAATTGACATGACTCCTACAGGCACAGCAACAGCCTCGCCGGATGCGTCGGTCAATGGTTATGCCGGTTTACGAGTAGAGTTTTTAGGCAGTGGTGATCCGGATGTCGCGGCAGGCCAGAATACTTTTGACCCAGGCTCAATCGACTTGTCAGGCAACAACGTTGATGGCGACCCGTACCTGAATAATGGTGCTGATGCGCAAACTATCCAGTTTAACTTTCAGGATTTAACAGGAACCACAACGCCGACTCAGTTTGCGTCAGATTTTGAAGTAACTGCTTTGGATCAGGACGGTAGCACCGTAGGCCGTCTGACTAACGTTGATATCGACAAGTCAGGTCTTATTGCGGCAACCTACTCAAATGGTGATGTTCAATACTTAGGCCAGGTTGCTATTGTTCGCTTTGCCAATGAGCAGGGCTTAACGCAAATTGGCGGTACCAAGTGGCGTGAAAGTATTGACTCTGGCGAGCCGCTTTCTGGTGAAGCAAATACCGGAACTTTCGGTGGTATTGAAGCTTCAGCGCTGGAAAACTCTAACGTTAATCTGACCAAAGAACTGGTTGATTTGATTACCGCCCAGCGTAACTTCCAGGCGAACTCGCGTTCGTTAGAAGTTAACAACACCATTAACCAGACGATTCTTCAGATTCGATAATAACTTCTCGGTTATTAGCTTAAAAAGACGCCTTCGGGCGTCTTTTTTGTTTTTGGCACGAAATCTGCATTGTCTTAATAATAAACCGCAGATGACAAAATTTTGGCTGGAGGTCAGCTATGGACAAGATGCTATGGGTAGCAATGAGCGGCGCGAAGGAAAATATGAACGCCGTCGCTGTTCGTGCCAACAACTTAGCTAACGCCAATACCACGGCGTTTAAAGGCGACTTGCAACAGGCGCGGGCCATGCAGGCCTTTGGTGAAGGTTTGCCAACTCGGGTATTTTCTATGACGGAAAGCCCCGGGCAAAATTTTGCCAGTGGAGCAATACAAACAACCGGCCGGAACATGGATGTTGCCATTAAAGATCAGGGCTGGATTGCAGTCGACGATGGCAGCGGTAATGAACGTTATACCCGCAATGGTAGCCTTGAAGTCGGCACTGATGGCTTGTTGAAAAACTCAACAGGGCAGACAGTGCTCGGCAATAACGGCCCCATATTTGTTCCTATGCCGATAGATAATCTGGTTATTGGAGCGAACGGGAATGTCTCTATACGTCCGATGGGAGCTCCGGCGAACGCGATGGAAGTGATTGACCGCATTAAATTAGTAAACCCGCCGAACGGTAATATGGAAAAAGGCAACGATGGCCTGTTTAAGTTAAAAGACGACCAACAAGCTTTCGCCGATGCCAACGTAAAACTGCAAATTGGCGCTCTGGAAGGCAGTAATGTAAATAGTGTCGAAGAAATGACGCACATGATTGCCTTGCAGCGCCAGTATGAAATGAACGTCAAATTAATGAAAACGGCCGACGAGAATGCTCAGCGTTCTGAGTCGCTGATGAGAATGAGCTAAGTTTAGCCCAGGAGAAAGACCATGAACCCAGCATTATGGATAAGTAAAACCGGATTGGACGCGCAGCAGCGCGATATTTCAGTTATTTCCAACAACCTGGCGAACTCCAGCACTATTGGCTTTAAAAAGAGTCGGGCAGTGTTTGAAGACTTGCTGTACCAGAATATTAACCAGCCGGGCGGTCAGTCTGCACAGGACACCGAATTACCTAATGGTTTAATGCTGGGCGCCGGTACCAAAGTTGTTGCAACGCAAAAGTCTCATACCCAGGGCAACGTGCAGACCACCGACAACTCGCTTGATGTGATGATTGACGGCAAAGGCTTCTTTCAGGTGCTAATGCCGGATGGCAATATTTCCTATACCCGTAATGGTCAATTTTCTTTAAATGAAGAAGGGGAAATTGTGACTTCGGGTAATGGTTATACTATTGAGCCTGCTATTCAGATACCGGAAGACGCTATGTCGGTCAGTATTTCACAAGAAGGTGAGGTTACTGTTACGCAGCCTGGTAACCCGGATAACGTGGTGGTTGGTCAAATTAACCTGGTTAACTTTATTAACCCGGCCGGTTTACAACCTATGGGACAGAACCTTTATAAAGAAACCGCAGTAAGTGGTGCTCCTTTAGAGGCGGTTCCGGGTGTTGACGGAATGGGTAACACCATTCAGGGCGCGCTGGAAACTTCGAATGTGAATGTGACTGAAGAGTTGGTGAACTTAATTGAGAGCCAGCGCGGCTACGAGATGAATTCTAAAGTGATTTCGTCTGTGGATCAGATGCTGAGTTACATTAACCAGCAGCTTTAATTGTTGTCGTCATTAAATAATAGCGGGTGACTTTATGCGTTCTTTACTTTTCTCTTTAACCGCATTGGTTTTAGCCGGTTGTGTGCAAACGCCGCATAAACCCATGCCGGATGATCCATATTACGCACCCGTATTGCCGGAAGAGCGTGCTCAGCCTGTGGTGCCAACGGGCTCTCTGTTTCAGGATGCTTACGCGGATAATTTGTATTCCGATATTAAAGCGCGCAGATTAGGTGACATTATTACTGTCACTTTGCGGGAACAAACGACAGCCAGCAAAACGGCTACAACGGAAACATCAAAAGAGAGTACAGCTGAATTAGCTGCACCCACGGCGTTTGGACGTAATATCACCGTTGGCGGTAATCCGCTGTCAGCAGGTATTAATGGCACTCGAGAATTCAGTGGTGACGGCAGCTCAGACCAAAGTAATCAGTTGAATGGTGAAATTACCGTAACAGTTATAAAAGTGCTGCCAAACGGTAACTTAATTGTTCGTGGTGAAAAGTGGATGCGCATTAATACGGGTGACGAGTACATTCGTTTAACCGGCATGATCCGTCCCCAGGATATAACAGCAGCAAACCAAATCCCGTCAACCCGTGTCGCCAATGCGCGCATTGAATACTCGGGTACCGGTAGTCTGGCTCAGGTTCAGGAGCAGGGGTGGTTAACTCGCTTCTTTAACAGCCCGATATGGCCATTCTAAGGAGTAAGGTATGAGAACGCTTAAAATTTTTGCGCTGGCGGTAAGTTTATTGTCAATGCTTGCGGCACCGGTACAGGCTTCGCGTATAAAAGACATTGCTTCGGTTCAGGGAGTTCGTTCTAACCAACTAATTGGTTATGGTTTAGTAGTCGGTCTGCCTGGTACCGGAGAACAAACGCCTTTCACCGATCAGACTTTCCGTACCATGCTGGGCAACTTCGGTATTAATATTCCGGCAAATGAACGTCCAAAAATTGATAATGTCGCGGCAGTTGCCGTGCATGCGGAGTTACCGGCCTTTGCTAAACCCGGACAAAAAATTGATGTGACGGTGTCTTCTGTCGGCAGCGCCGATGGTCTGACCGGCGGCACTTTGATGCAGACTTTTTTAAAAGGCGCCAATGGGGAAGTTTATGCGGTAGCGCAGGGCAGTCTTATTGTAGGAGGCCTGGGGGCTGAAGGTAACGACGGCTCTCGTATAGTTATTAATACGCCGACTGTCGGTCGTATTCCTAATGGTGGCGTTGTTGAGCGTGAAGTGCGCTCTGGCTTTGGCTCTTCCGATTATCTTACCTTTAATTTGCATCAGTCCGATTTCACGACCGCGAAGCGCATGGCTGAAACCATTAACAATTTAGTTGGCGATGGTACAGCCCAGGCCGTTGATGCGACTTCGGTTCGGGTGCGAGCTCCCCGAGATTTAAGCCAACGCGTAAGCTATATGTCGACGCTTGAAAATCTGGAAGTTCAGCAGGCATCTGCGTCAGCGAAAATCATTGTGAACGCGCGTACCGGCACCATTGTCGTGGGTCAGAACGTCGAGTTGAGACCGGCAGCCGTGGCTCACGGTAACATGCAGGTTACCATTGCTGAGAATGTGAACGTCGATCAGCCGAATCCATTTGCTGACGGTGAGACAGCTATAACGCCGCAGTCGATTATCGACGTGAATCAGGAAGATGCACGCATGTTTGTATTCCAGCCGGGTACAACATTGAATGATTTAGTGCGAGCGGTGAATCAAATTGGTGCGGCTCCCGGCGACATGATTGCGGTGCTGGAAGCATTGAAACAGGCCGGTGCATTATCCGGTGAACTCATCGTTATTTAACGGCAGTTAATATTATGACGGTTTCAGATTCTCATCTAAAACAAGCGCAACACGCTATGGATACGCACAGCCTGGACGGGCTGCGTCAGCGTGCGTTTAAACCAGGTGATAAAGAAGCGTTGATGGAAGCCGCGCAGCAGTTTGAAGCCATATTCCTGAACATGGTCATGGGTAGTATGCGTAAGGCCAATGCGGTGTTTGAGAAAGACAATTTATTGGACAGTCGCTACACCAATATGTACCGCGATATGTATGACCAGCAATTGACCTCGGAGCTGTCTAGCCAGGGCAGCTTAGGTTTAGCGGAGTTGATGGTAAAACAGTTGGGCGGCGACGACAGTTATGTTTCGGAGTCGATGAATCGTAGTGGTGCCAACCTTGATGACCCGCGTATGAAAAACCGGGCAGACAGACCCGCCGAATTACAAAAGTTAAGTGATCAGGGGGGGATTGATGCCGGTTTGTATTACGGTAATCAACGCGTTAATACTGCGAAGTTAAGTGACGGGAATGCAACTTTTGATTCGCCTCAGAGTTTTATTGATGCATTAAAACCTCATGCCGAGCGAATAGCCAAAGAGGCCGGTATAAACCCAGATGTTTTAATGGCGCAGGCGGCGCTGGAAACCGGCTGGGGTAAACGCTTAGTGCCCGGGAAGCACGGTGGTTCCAGCAATAACTTATTCAATATTAAAGCCGATACGCGTTGGAGCGGAGACAAGTCCCATGTTAGTACGCTGGAATTTGACGGCGAAGTTGCCCGAAAAGAACGTGCAGCGTTTCGTTCATACGCTAATGTGGAACAGAGCTTGCAGGACTACGTTGACTTTATAAAGGAGCATCCGCGTTACCAGCAGGCTCTACAAGTAGCTGATGATCCGACTCAGTATGCGGAGGCTTTACAAAGTGCAGGTTACGCAACCGACCCTCAATATGCACAGAAGATTCAGTCGGTGCTAAATAATCCGGCTTTTGTAGATAAAGAAATTTAGTGGTGCCGCAGGCGGCAAAAATTTGCCGCCTATACTAAATAATATTTGCTAGGTGCCGATAACGGTCACAGAGTAACTGGAGAGTCATTAATGAGTTTTGACTTATTAAATATCGGTAAGAACGGCATATTAGCGCATCAGCAAAGCCTGCAAACCACCGGTAAAAACATTAATAATACGAACACGGACAGTTATGTTCGCGAGCGCACTGAATACTTCGAGTCTTCATACGGTGGACTTGAGCGTGTGCGCGTGGAGCGGATGATTGATCAGTTTGCTAATCGCCAGTTACGCACCGATATCTCCAAGGTCAGTTACTACGAAGCTAACCTTCAACAGGCTGAGCAGCTGGACACTTTACTGGGTGACAGTACCACTAACGTAGCTTCTTCTGTAGAGAGTTTTTTTAACACTTTACAGGACGCAAATAATGACCCTGGCTCAGTTACTGCCCGGCAGTTAGTTCTTGCCGAAGCTGACGCTATGGTAACTAAGTTTAATGATTTTTCCAGCTATCTAAATGATCAAAAAAGCATTATCAACGACAGGCTAAAGCTATCGACTGACCGTATTAACTCGATATCAGAAAACTTAGCCGAGCTGAATTCGAAAATTCAGTCGTCAGCCGGTAAAAACAGTAGTAACGGTGATATTAACGCCTTATTGAATAAGCGTGACGAACAGTTGCGGGAGCTTGCTGAGCTGGTGGAATTTAGTACCGTAGAGCAAAAGAATGGCTCTATTGCGGTTAACCTGAAAAATGGGCAGCCATTAGTCTTAGAAGATGGTCGCTTTAATGCCGTTGCAGTGAAAAGTAACCCAGATACTGAACGCTTAGAGATGGTGTTAAGAAAAGAGCACAGCGGCGGCAGTATCAGCGAGTTTTATGTCCCAACCGATGAAGTCGGCGGTTCTGTCGGTGGTTATCTGGAATATCGCGATGAAGTGTTAATGCCTACCCAAAAACGTTTGGGGCAACTCGCAATTCGTATTGCAGATTCAATGAACACCCAAAATCAAAAAGGTATGGATTTAGATAATCAGCTAGGCAGTAAAATTTTTGATTTAGCTAAAACTGAATCACAAGCGGTACCCTACTCTGATAATGGCGGTACCGGTGGAATTAACGTGAGTGTGTTGGAAGGAAACAGTAAGTCTTTTCCTTCTGAAAATTTACGTATTACCAAAACAGGTAATCCTGACGAATATGAGATAGTTCCGGTGAACAGCGATGGTACCGTGGTGAGCGGTGCCGATACAGTTACTGTCACTCAGGCATCGCCCGGCACAGTAGATATTGTTGAGCTGGGAGTTTCTTTAGACCTTTCCGGGGCTGCGAACACTGGTGACCAGTTCCTGGCAAAACCCGCTGAAGGTGCCGCGGCCGAAATCAGTTTAGCAATAAGAAGGCCCGAAGACATTGCTTTGGCTAACCCTATTCGGGTAAAAGACGGGCTGGATAATCAAGGCGCAGCCGCTATCGAAATTAGCTCAATTAATACACCGGATGATTACTACGATACAGCCAATAATACTTTACTTGGCAGCGCTCCTGCTCGTATAGAAATAACCGGCCAGACAGGTAATGCTTATGATCTGGATGTATTCGATAAAGACGGTAACCTTATAAATTCGATTACTGGAACCACAGACCTTAATGGTATTTTAGGCCAGGCTGGTTTAGCTGACCCTGACTATGAAGTCGATATTAATGGCGAGCCAGCGGTAGGTGATGAGTACATTATTGAGTACAACACCAACGGCTTTGATGACAACAGCAACGGGCAGTCCATGGCCGACTTGCAGCGTCAGCAATTGGTTCGTCGTTCCGGTGGTGAAGAAGCAGAGCCCACTATGACTTTCAATGAAAGCTACGGTCGCCTGGTGTCGGATGTGGGCAGTCGGGTGAGTCAAAACCGGGTATTGCGGGATTCAGCTGAAGCGATAAAGTCACAAACTGAGGCACTTTATGAATCGCAGTCGGGTGTGAATTTGGAAGAAGAAGCAGCCAATCTTATTCAGTATCAGCAAGCCTATACTGCATCTGCCCGAATCATTACAACGTCACAAACTATTTTTGATACGCTGCTGACGTCCTTGAGGTAATTATTATGCGTTTAAGTACAAACTTATTTTTCCAGCGTGGGCTGGACAGCTTACAAACCTCGCAAAGTCAGTTGGACAAAATTCAACTGATGCTGACTAAGCAAACTAAGATATTAAGCCCTGCCGATGACCCTATTGGTAATTCACAAGTGTTGGCGCTAAATGAAAAAATTGGTCAGAACGAGCAGTTTGAGCGTAACTCTGTGACGTTAGAAAATAATTTGCGTCGCGAGGAAAGCGTTTTAAGTAGTATTACCGACGCAATTCAAAAGGTAAGATCCCTGGCAGTCCAAGCCGGGAATGGTAGTTATGATCAAACTAACCGTAAGGCTATTGCGTCGGAGTTGCGTGATATAGAAACTTCGATTTTCGACCTGACTAACGCGCAGGATGAATCGGGCGAGTATATCTTTGCCGGTTACCAGAACCGAACCAAGCCGATGGAGTTTGATGATGCGACTCAGTCATACCAATATGTTGGTGACCAGGGGCAACGCACAATCCAGTTGTCGCCCACACTTTATTTGCCCGCGAATGACCCGGGCAGTCGAGCGTTCTCAAATGTGTCTAAACGGGTTGATTTTGAATTGACTGGTGGTGGCAACTTTATTGAAAAAGTGGAAGTAACCGACCGTGATGCATTAATTGCCGATACCGAAACGCGTATTGACGCGGGGGATTCTACTGATTTTACCGTAACTTTTACGGGGCCCGATGCCTATGAGATTAGCGACGGTACTAATACTGTTACTGGTACGGTCACCGACGGTAAAGTGGAATATAACGGTATGAGTCTTGAGCTTGATAAAGATAATATGCCAGTAGCTGGAGATTCCTTTAGTTATAGTATAGGCGAACCGGCCTCCCGCAATTTGCTGACGCAAATTGGCGACCTCGCCGACGCTCTGGAGGCGTCAGGACCGGAAAGTAAAGATTTTCATGAAAGCGAAATAGCCTTTGCTTTGGAGGACTTTAATACGGTCATTAGTGACTTAACTGATACTCAGGCTTCGGTGGGGGCGCGGTTGAATGTTATGGATAACGCTAAATTGAGTAATGCCGATATTGAAATTGTGAATAAAAAAGCACGATCGGATATTTCTGACGTAGATTACTCTGAAGCGATGACCGATTTAGTAAAAAACGAAACCATTTATTCAGCCGCTCAGCAGATATTTACTCGGGTCAGCCGCTTGAGCCTATTCGATTATATATGACCAATGTTGTGTAGCCTGACACTCATGTCAGGTCAGATATCCATTCTGACGTAAACGTTAGGCTACGCAACAAATATCTCCCCCACAAAAAAATCTGAAATTTTTTCAAAAAAAACTAAAGCTCCCCAAACCCCAGCCGATACCCTTTGTGAGAGGAAACTTTAACCAGGCGAAACACGAAGCCGAACACTTCCTCCAGCTTGGCAACAACGATTGAATCCAAGCTTAAGCAGAAACTTAGGAGCATTATCATGGCACTATATGTAAACACTAACGTCAGCTCACTGAACGCACAGCGTCAGCTGATGGGCTCAGGTAACTCGCTTGACCAAGCATTTCAACGTTTGTCGTCAGGCTTTCGTATTAACAGCGCGGCAGATGATGCTGCAGGCTTGCAAATTTCAAACCGTTTAAGCTCTCAAGTTAACGGCTTGAACCAGGGTAACCGTAACGCAAACGACGCTATTTCTATGGCGCAAACTGCTGAAGGTGCTTTGGATGAGTCAACTAATATTTTGCAACGTATGCGTACCTTATCTGTTCAGTCATCTAACGGTTCTAACTCACCAGAAGATAGAGCTGCTCTGCAGAAAGAAGTAAGCAGCTTGCAGACTGAATTAACTCGAATCGCAGAAACCACTACATTTGGTGGTAACAATTTGCTTGACGGTTCATTTGGTACTAAAGCATTCCAAGTAGGTGCTAACGCAGGCGAGACAATCAATATCTCAATCGGAGATGTGTCGGCAAATCAGATCGGTATTAACCAAGTTCAGGGTGCGGGAACAACTATTGGTGTTGCTGATGCCAACGCTACGCTAGAAACTTTGTCAGTTTCTGATTTGAAAATAAATGGGCCAAGCGGCTCGCAGACTCTTGATCTAAACGGTAAAACTGTATCTGAGGCTGCAACTTTAGTTTCCAATTCAGGTACAGGGGTTAAAGGTGAAGCTGTATTAGACGTACAAGTTGGTGGTTTCGATAATAGTGCAGAAGGAACCTTAACTGTCGCCGGTAAAGATTTTGACTTAGCACAATATGGCGACAATGTAACGCGTTTAGCTGAAGACTTGGGTAAAGTTGGTGTTAATGCGACCGTCGTTGACGGTAATAAAATTGATATTCAAGCGACAGGTGTTGATGGTATATCGATTGACGAGACTGGTGGTACGTCAACAATAACTTTGGATGTTAGAGATGAAAGTGGTGCGTTAACCGGTACTACATCTGATGCTAGTGGGGGGGCTGTAAGTGCAACATCAAGGTTGGATTTGTCTGCTAATGATAAATTTAGTTTAGGCGGTACAGCTGCTGATATAGCTACTGATTTGGGTGGTACAACATCAACACTTACAGATATAGCTGCGCTTGACATAAGCAGTTTTAGCGGCGCTCAGTCAGCAATGAAAGCAATTGATGGTGCGATCTCAAAAATAGATGCTCAACGTGCTGACTTAGGTGCAGTGCAGAACCGTTTCCAGGCGACTATTCGTAACCAATCGAACATTGCTGAAAACCTGGAAGGCGCGAAGTCTCGAATCAAAGACGCGGACTTTGCTGCTGAAACAGCTAAACTGACTCAGGCTCAGATTCTGCAGCAGGCATCACAGACTATCCTGGCGCAGGCAAACCAGCGTCCACAGGCAGCACTGCAGTTACTGGGCTAATCCCCGAGTTAACTCAATAGTGTATAAAAACGGAGCTTCGGCTCCGTTTTTTTATGCGTGAAAGAAAATTTTTGCCCGAAAAAAGTATTGGTTAAAAAAACTTCAAATAAAAACTAAAGTTTATAGTAGTCTATACCGATAACATACAAGGACAGGTGTTTTCATGGTCCGTTAACAACTTAATTGATGTTTTGATAGGGAACAGGTGATTATTATGGCGGATATATCAATGGATACCCGCGATTTCAGCCTCCTCTCAACAGGGAAAGGATCGGTTCAGACACAACAGCCTCAAAAGCAAGATGTGATCGAAGCCGTCAGTGAGGTACAGGACAAGGTAGCTGAACGTACAGATAAAGCTCAGTTAAACCCGCAGTCGGAAGAACCGAATGTTGGAGAGATGGTTGCAGAGATAAATAAATCTCCTGCGATTCGTAACACCAGTCTGCAATTTGTTTTTGACGAAAAAGGCGATCCGCCGGTTGTCGAGGTTATGGACACCGAAAGCGGTGAGAAAATTCGGCAAATACCTTCCGAGCTTGCGGTTAAGTTAGCTAAAGCTATAGAAGATATGGCCGATAACCAAGAAAGTCGGGCAGGATTATTGTTCGATAACGAAATTTAAAAGAGGTGACGATATGCCATTAGTTTCATCATTAGGTGCTCGTTCAGGTTTAGACCTGGAAGGTATCGTTAGTGCGACACTGGAAGCGGAACGTGTTCCGAAAAAGAACCGGCTTGACCAACAAGAAGGACGGTTACAGGTAGAGTTGTCTGCAGTTGGTGAAATGAAATCGGTATTATCAAAGCTTCAGGAAGCTGCAGAGAAATTGTCGAGTGGAGAGTTATTCAGTGCCATGAAAGCTTCCGTTAAACAACCTGAGTCAGGCGATGTTATAACCGTTGAAAGCACAGAAGATGCCGGTGTAGGCAATTTTGATATTTCTGTAACTCAATTAGCAAAGGGAAGCAGAGCAGTATCTGCGGATGGCGCGTTTGCAAATTCGGAAGATGAAGTAAACACCAACGCGGGCTCATTGACTTTTGGTGCTGGTGACGAAAGCTTCACGCTTAATATAGAAGCAGGTTCAAGCCTTGAAGATATTCGTAAGGCCGTCAACTCTTCTCAAGATAACTTTGGTGTAACGGCTGATATTATTAATACTGGAACAGAAGCTAAATTGGTCTTCCGATCAAGTGTGAGTGGTGCGGGCAATGACCTGACTGTCACGAATGATAACGCTGAGTTCGATGCTATTTCTACTCAAGCTAATGTAGGTGGCGCGGGTGGTATGAGTATTGCCGATGCGGATAAAGCGACCGACGCTATTATTCAAGTCGATGGTATTCAGGCGACTAACGATACCAATGTTTTTGAAGATGTTATTCAGGGCTCGACCATAACGGCGGTTAAAGAAAGCGAAGGTGCAGAGACGGCTAAGCTCTCTATTGCACGCGATGATGAAGGCGTTAAAAAGTCGGTTGATGCGTTTGTTAAAGCGTATAATGGTGCTATTTCTTCACTCAATGAAATTGGCGGTGAAAATAGTATGTTGCAAGGCGATGCGACTGTTCGTAGTTTAAAAAGTCAACTGAATACGATACTGACCTCCACATTTGGTGACGAGCAAACTTTATTCGATTTAGGTTTTGGCCTGGACAATGATGGTAAGCTAGAACAAGAAAACCCCGTCACAAGTGTTAGTGATGTATTGAAAAATAATCCGTCAGCGCTGGAGTCTGTTCTCGGCGGCGAAAATGGCCTGGCATCTCGCTTGGATAGCTTTTTAGATGACTATGTTAGTGGTGGAGGTTCGTTAGAGCTACGTAAAGACACAATTAACGAAAGTCTGGATCGTGTGACGGAAAGTCGTGAGGAATTAAAACTCCGTTTGGAGTCTATGGAAGAGACGTTGCGCTCAAAATATCAAGCGCTTGACTCGTTAGTTGGTCAGTTACAAAGCCGCGGAAACTCGGTGAGTGCTCAACTTGCTAACCTTCCAGGCTTCACTAGAGACAATGATTAATTAGAGGTAATATCGTATGAATGCCAAATTGAAAGGCTACACTAAAGGTTCTCTGCAAACTCGCGTAGCAGGGGCAGACCCTTATCAACTGGTACAGATGTTGATGGCGGGTGTGTTAGAGAATCTGAATTACGCCAAAGGTGCTATTCAGCGAAAAGACTTGGAAAAGAAAAGTCATTATCTAAGTAAGGCTCAGGCTATTGTCGACTCTTTGCGCTATAGCCTGGATGACACCGCAGGCTCTGATGCTGCCGGTAATTTACGTGAGCTTTATATGTATATGAGCACGCGTATTGCTGACGCATCGATTGAACTGGATATTGAGATTATTGATGAAGTAGCACGGTTAATGATTGATATAAAAGGTGCCTGGGAGCAAATACCCATGGAGCAACGTGATGTTGCTATGAGCCAGATGCAACAGGCTTCAGGCGCGTAAGTGCGAAAGAGATGATGCAGCCTGAAAAGTTAACAGAGCTAAGCGACCAGCTGAAGCAAGAGATAGCAGATTCAGAATTTGAATCTGCTAATGTAACGCTGGCTGAACTGATTAAAAGCCTCAACCATCTTCCTGACAATTGGCAAAAATCCGAGCAGTGGGTAACTGTCGTTGCTGAAGCAGATAAATACCTTACGGACATTCAGCCAACACTGGAAGCTGAACAGGAAAAAGCCCGAGCAGCTATGAGCAAAATCACCAAAAGTAAAAAGGGCGTTAAGGCTTACACTAAGTAAAATTAAGCTAAATAGCGCAACTTTACTGTTATTACAGATATAAAAAAACCGGCCTGTTAGCCGGTTTTTTCGTTCCCTGCGCCTAAGCCCAGGTCAGTAATTCTTCTTACAGTGCTTTGATCTTAGCATTTAAACGGCTCTTATGGCGTGCCGCTTTGTTTTTGCTGATAAGACCTTTAGTTGCGTAGCGATCCAGCATTGGAGCTACGTCTTTCATTGCAGTGTTTGCTGCTTCTTTGTCTTTTGTCTCAATAGCTGCGTTTACACGTTTAAGGTAAGTACGCATCATTGAACGACGGCTTGCATTGTGGCGGCGATTTTTCTCGGCCTGGATCGCACGCTTTTTAGCAGACTTAATGTTAGCCAAGGTGAACTCCTAAATTCATTAACAGAACGCTTCTCTTATAAAGGCCGCAGATTATGCCTTTTCTGCTGTAAAAGTCAACAGTGAAAAGGGAAAAACTCAGTGCTTTAATTGAGGTTTTGATAAAATAGCATCCGTCATTGGTCTCAGTTACAATCAAAAACAGAAACTTAGCTGTCAGCCGAAAGGATCTCTCGTGTCAAAAGCTTTACTCCGCTCAGGTTTTATCGTCAGCGCGATGACCCTGATCTCGCGCGTATTGGGTTTAGTGCGCGATGTGGTCATTGCTAACCTGATGGGAGCCGGCGCTGCGGCAGATGTTTTCTTTTTTGCGAATAAGATCCCCAATTTTTTACGCCGGCTCTTTGCCGAGGGCGCATTTGCTCAGGCGTTTGTGCCGGTGCTCACGGAGTACAAGCAGGGCAAAGAACTGCCCGATCAGCAATTACTTATTGCCCGGGTCTCTGGCACCTTAGGTACTATTGTGACTGTGGTCACCATTTTCGGTGTGGTAGCCTCCCCGGTTGTGGCGGCGCTTTTTGGTATGGGGTGGTTTTTAGACTGGTGGAATGACGGTCCGCAGGGACAAAAATTTGTCCTTGCCAGCGACTTACTCCGCATTACTTTTCCCTACTTATGGTTTATCAGTTTTGCCGCTATGGCGGGTGCCATACTGAATACGCTGGGCAAGTTTGCTGTAGCGGCTTTTACACCAGTATTTTTGAATGTCGCCATTATTGCGGCGGCTATCTGGTTGGCTCCGCAGCTTGAGCAACCGGAATATGCACTGGCGTGGGGCGTATTTTTCGGTGGTTTTATCCAGCTGTTATTTCAGCTACCGTTTCTGAAAAAAGCGGGGTTATTGGTTAAACCCCAATGGGGTTGGAAAGATCCAGGCGTAACCAAAATTCGCAAACTGATGTTACCGGCTATCTTTGGTGTATCGGTTAGCCAAATTAATTTGCTGCTGGATACCCTCATTGCCAGCTTTTTAATGACCGGTTCCATAAGTTGGCTGTACTACTCCGACCGATTGCTGGAGTTTCCGCTGGGTCTTTTTGGCATTGCCATTGCTACGGTTATTTTGCCCGCGCTTTCATCACGTCATGTGGATAAATCGACTGAAAACTTTAGTGCTACGCTGGATTGGGGGATTCGCATGGTGCTATTACTGGGTGTACCGGCCATGGCGGGGCTTTTTGTATTAGCAGAGCCGATGCTTATGGTGTTGTTCATGCACGGCGCCTTCAGCCCGGACGATGCGCGTATGGCGTCGTACAGTCTTATGGCCTATTCCACCGGGTTGCTAAGTTTTATGATGGTAAAAGTTCTGGCAACGGGCTTTTACTCCCGCCAGGACACTAAGCGCCCTGTGAAGTACGGCATTATTGCTATGGCAGCCAATATGGTATTTAACATTGCTTTGGCTATTCCCTTTAGTTATGTCGGCCTGGCACTGGCAACGGCGGCGTCTGCGGCTATTAACGCCGGGCTGTTGGGCGTTACGTTATGGCGTGAAGGCGTGCTGAAAAGACAACCGGGCACCGGGCGCTTTATACTGCAGGTGTTGTTTGCTACGACGGCGATGATAGCCGGCGTGCTGTGGTTGAGCCCGGACATTAGCGCCTGGCGCACCAGCTCGTTGGTTGAGCGACCCTGGCTTTTGGCTCAGGTGATTGGGTTCGGCGCTGCCATTTATATTGGCGTGTTGGTTATTACTGGCATGAGACCACGACATTTCCGTGCGCGCGAGTACTGATTATCGCCTCGGTATCAGTTATAATCGCGTCTTTTCCGGAAAACATTAAGATTGTGTGGGCATGGAACTGATTCGCGGTACTCATAATCTCAGAGCTGAACATTGTGGTTGCGTATTGACCATAGGTAACTTCGATGGTGTTCATCTGGGGCATCAGGCGGTGCTGAGTCAGGTTCGGGAAAAAGCTAAGCAGTTGGGTGTGCCTTCCGCGGTTATGACCTTTGAGCCGCAACCGCAAGAGCTTTTCCAACCCGAAAAAGCGCCTGCACGGTTAACCAACTGGCGTGAGAAATACCTCGCCTTACGGGCACAAAATGTCGACCGGCATATTGTTATTGAATTTAATAAGAAGTTTGCCAGCCAGCCAGCGCGTGAGTTCATTGAACAGACTCTGGTGGGTAAGTTAGGCGTTACGTTTTTGGTCGTGGGCGATGACTTTCGTTTTGGCTACAAGCGAGAAGGCGACTTCGAGTTGCTGCAAAAAGCCGGTAAAGAACTAGGGTTTGAGGTGGTCGATACCCGCAGTTACCGTCAGCAACAACAACGTGTTAGCAGTACCGCTATTCGTCAGGCATTAGAGGAAGGCGACTTTGAACAGGCGGAACAAATGCTCGGGCGACCTTATCAAATATGCGGAAAAGTCGTACATGGACGCAAAAATGGCCGGACTATTGGTTTTCCTACCGCAAATGTGCCGTTAAAACGTTTAAAAAGCCCGTTACATGGTGTGTTTGCGGTAACAGCTCAGTTTGGTAAAGACGAAGAAATACATTCCGGCGTTGCCAACCTGGGAACCCGGCCAACATTAAATGGTGACGAAGTACAGCTGGAGGTGCATTTGTTTGAGTTTTCAGGCAATCTGTACGGTCAGCAGATGACGGTCACACCGGTGGCCAAATTGCGTAACGAGCAACGTTTTGCGTCGTTGCAGCACTTACAAGAACAAATTGAAAAAGATGCCGCCCGCGCACGTGAAGCATTAGCGTGCCGGAGTCAGTAACTATGCGGAAATGGAAACAGTGACCCATGAGTGATTACAAACACACCTTAAACTTGCCAGAAACAGCATTTCCAATGCGCGGTAACCTGGCTCAGCGCGAGCCAAAAATGCTGGAGCAGTGGTATGAAACTGACCTGTACGGTCAAATTCGTAAAGCTAAAGCGGGCAAGCCAAAATTTATTCTGCACGACGGCCCTCCGTACGCGAATGGGCAAATTCACATTGGTCACGCCGTAAATAAAATTTTAAAGGACGTTATTGTTAAGGCTAAAACCTTAAGCGACTTCGATGCGCCTTACGTACCGGGCTGGGACTGTCATGGTCTGCCAATTGAACTGCAGGTAGAGAAGAAACACGGCAAGCCGGGTAAAAAATTGAATCTGGCCGAATTCCGCGAGAAGTGCCGCGAATACGCAATGACCCAAATTGACCAGCAACGTACCGACTTTAAACGTCTGGGCGTGCTTGGCGACTGGGATAACCCCTACCTGACTATGAACTTTAAGCAGGAAGCCGACAGTGTTCGTGCTCTGGCAAGAATTATTGATAAAGGCCATTTGCACCAGGGCTTCAAGCCGGTGCACTGGTGTACAGACTGTGGCTCCGCGCTGGCGGAAGCGGAAGTAGAATACCAAGATAAAAACTCGCCTGCTATTGATGTGCGTATGCCGGTTGCGGCTACGGCTGAAACGGTTGAGCGCTTCAGCACGCCGGAAGGGCATGTGGGTGAAGGCAATGTCAGCATGGTTATCTGGACCACCACACCGTGGACCATTCCGGCTAACCGTGCGGTGACTCTGGCCGACGGGCTTGAATATACCTTAGTGCAGGTTGAAGCCAGCGACGACCAGCCCGCAGAACGTGTGATTTTAGCCGATGACTTGGTGACCGATTGCATGGAGCGCTGGAACATTGCGCATTACCACAAGCTGGGTTTCTGTAAAGGCAGAGACTTAGAAGGTCTGCAATTACAGCATCCGTTGTTTGAACTGCAGGTTCCGGTCATTTTGGGGGATCACGTGACTACCGAGAGCGGTACCGGTTGTGTGCATACGGCACCGGGTCATGGTGTTGATGACTTCTTAGTGGGTCAGAAATACGGCATTGAAGTTTACAACCCAGTAGGTGACAACGGTGTCTACAAAGACGACACGCCGCTTTTCGCCGGACAGCATGTATTTAAAGCGAACGAACCTATTGTTGATAAGTTACGCGAAGTGGGCAACTTGATGCATGCCGAGAGCTACCGTCACTCGTACCCGCATTGCTGGCGCCATAAAACGCCCATTATTTTCCGTGCGACGCCGCAGTGGTTTATTAGCATGGACAAGAAAGGTTTGCGCGCAGGTGCTTTAGAGCAAATTAAAAAAGTCGACTGGTTCCCTGAGTGGGGACAAAGTCGTATTGAGTCTATGGTTGAAGGGCGCCCTGACTGGTGTATTTCACGTCAGCGCACCTGGGGTAACCCTATTGCCATTTTCGTAAACCGTGAAACGGAAGAGCTGCACCCGGACACTCTTGAGCTGATGGAAAAAGTAGCTCAACTAATTGAAAAAGACGGCGTGCAAGCCTGGTTCGATTTAGAACCTGAAACCCTGTTGGGCGACGAAGCTGACAAATACCGCAAAGTTACCGACACTTTAGACGTCTGGTTTGACTCCGGTGTGACGCACCATTGCGTATTGCGTGAGTTTGACGGTTTACGCTGGCCTGCAGATTTATACCTGGAAGGTTCAGATCAGCATCGCGGCTGGTTCCAGAGCTCGCTGGTTACCGGTGTTGCAATGTATGACGAAGCGCCGTATCACCAAGTATTAACCCATGGCTTTACAGTGGATGCGCAGGGCCGGAAGATGTCGAAGTCTATCGGTAACGTGGTTGCTCCGCAGGACGTGATGAATAAGCTTGGCGGAGACATTCTTCGCTTATGGGTCGCGTCAGCAGATTACTCTGGCGAAATGACGGTTTCTGATGAAATTCTTAAGCGTTCAGCGGATGCGTATCGTCGTATTCGTAATACCTCGCGCTTTTTGCTGGCGAACTTAAGCGGTTTTGACCCTAAACCGGATTTGGTTGCCAAAGAAGATATGGTTGAACTGGATCGCTGGATTGTCGGGCGAGCGGCGGATTTACAACAAGAGTTGCTGGAAGCCTACAATAACTACCAGTTCCACAGTGTGGTGCAAAAACTCATGCATTTCTGTTCCATTGAACTGGGCAGCTTTTACCTGGATATTATTAAAGACCGCCAGTACACCGCGAAATCTGAAGGTTTAGCGCGGCGTTCATGTCAGACGGCGCTGTATCATATTGCCGAGGCGTTAGTGCGCTGGATGGCTCCAATTTGCAGCTTTACCGCTCAGGAAATTTGGGACTTGTTACCGAACGAACGCAGCCAGTATGTCTTTACTGAAAGCTGGTATCAGGGTTTTGATGAGTTTTCTGGTGTTAAAGACGCTGAAAACGAGTTCTGGATGCAGTTACTGGAAATTCGTGATGTTGTTAACCAGGCGCTGGAACAGTCACGCCGCGACGATGTTATTGGTGGTTCGTTACAGGCCGAAGTCACATTGTACGCCGATGATAAACTGGCGACAGCTTTGAATCGCTTAGGCGAAGAGTTGCGTTTTGCACTGCTGACATCGGAAGCGCAAGTTGCCTCCATTAGTGATGCTCCTGCTGACGCAGTTAAAGCGGAAAAAATGGCTTTGGCCGTTAGTGTGACAAAATCTGAATACAAGAAGTGCGAGCGTTGCTGGCATCATCGTGAAGAGGTGGGGACGTTAGAGAGCCACCCTGATTTATGCCAGCGCTGCGTAACCAATATTGAAGGTGAAGGTGAGGAGCGTCGTTTTGCCTGATTTTTCTAACCAGACTAACCGTGCAACTGGGCTGCGTTTTTTGTGGCTGACCTTGTTGCTGGTGGTTATTGATCAAATGACTAAAATTTGGGTGGCTGGTGAGTTTGAGCTTTATGAAAGCCGAGTTTTAATTGACGGGCTATTCAACTTAACTTATGTACACAATTACGGTGCGGCCTTTAGCTTTTTAAGTGACGGTGGCGGTTGGCAACGTTGGTTCTTTACCGCCATTGCTATTGCTATCAGTGTGGTGCTGCTAATTTGGATGCGCCGCAACCCAGTGGGTTTATGGCGCCAGAATTTAGCTTTTTCCCTGATTATGGCCGGGGCTATTGGTAATGTAGCTGACCGTTTAATGTATGGTTATGTCATCGACTTTTTTGATGTTCATTATCAGGGGTGGCACTGGCCTGCCTTTAACGTAGCCGACATGGCCATTACTATTGGTGCCGCACTCATGTTGTTGGAAGCCTTTTTTGATAACCGCCGGGACAAAGCCGAGAACGGTCACGGGCAGTAAGGAGTCTCATTTGAGTCGTTTACCTATAGAGCACGGACGGGAAGTGGTTATGCACTTCACCATTAAACTGGCCGATGGCTCGGTTGCAGACAGCACAAAAATGTCAGGTAAGCCAGCCAGGTTCCGGATGGGTGATGGCAACCTGACCGAAAACTTTGAAGCGTGTCTGGTAGGGTTGCGCGAAGGTGCCGAGCGTGAGTTCACTTTGGAGCCTAAAGACGCCTTTGGTGAACCGAACCCGGACAACTATTATTATGTTGATTCGGCAAAATTTAACGATGAAACCAAACCGGAAGTTGGAGCCATTTTGGCTTTTACTCAACCGGATGGTACCGATTTACCGGGAATTGTTCGTAAGGTTGAAGGTCCAACAGTCACCATCGATTTTAATCACCCGTTGGCCGGACAAACGGTGATTTTTGAAGTAGAGATTATTAGCGTTGAGCCATAATGGGTTAATGAACCGGGCTGAACGCAGGAGGAACTGATGCAAATTTTGTTAGCGAACCCACGAGGTTTTTGTGCCGGAGTTGATCGCGCTATAACTATTGTTGAGCGGGCTTTGGAAATATTTGAGCCGCCAATTTACGTGCGTCACGAAGTGGTTCACAACAAATATGTTGTCAGTAAACTGCGCGAGGCCGGTGCGGTCTTTGTTGAAGAATTGCACGAAGTACCAGACGACCAAATTGTTATTTTTAGCGCCCATGGCGTTTCTCAGGCGGTAAGACAAGAAGCCAAAGATCGCGGCTTGCGAGTATTTGACGCGACTTGCCCATTGGTGACTAAAGTCCATATGGAAGTTACCCGTGCTAGCCGTAAAGGGCATGAATGCATTTTAATTGGTCACGCAGGACACCCTGAGGTTGAAGGGACTATGGGCCAATATAATAATTCTGAGGGTGGCATTTATTTGGTGGAGTCGCCGGAAGATGTTGCCAAGCTGGAAGTGAAAGATCCCGGTAACCTGCATTACATGAGCCAGACCACCTTATCGGTTGATGACACGGCCGACGTAATAGATGCCTTGCGTCAAAAGTTCCCAGAGATAAACGGGCCACGCAAAGACGATATATGCTATGCCACTCAAAACCGTCAGGATGCGGTACGCGAATTAGCCAGCGACGCTGATGTCATGTTGGTGGTGGGCGCGCGCAACAGCTCAAACTCAAACCGCTTACGCGAGCTTTCCGAGAAAATGGGAACCCCGGCATACCTAATTGATGACGCCAGCTGTATTGATAAAGCCTGGTTAGAAGGGCATGAGAAGGTCGCTGTAACCGCTGGCGCTTCTGCACCTGAAGTTCTGGTCAAAGAAGTGATTGCTAAGCTACAGGAATGGGGCGGTAAAACCGCAGTAGAACTAAGCGGGCGCGAAGAGAATATTACCTTTTCAATTCCACCAGAGCTAAGGCCGCACCCGGTAGGTTAAACTGGTTATCGGGAAAGCCAGAATGTCTGGGCGAGTTCGTTATCGTTTCCCCAGTAAACGGTTACCTCGATGGTCGCGTTGAACTGATCTATAGGGGTTAACTCTGCTGTTAAATGAAGCTGCCCTGTTTCCTTTGATAGTTTTGGGTTATTGCCTTGAGTCCACGTTTGTTGAGCCTCACTTAAATAAGTCATCAAAACCTCCACAGCCTTCGCTTTTGTGTGGGCATGGTCAATCGCCGATAATCCAACCTGTAAAAGCCGCAGGCTACTGACGGACCAAAGAGCTACTAGTGCAGCTCCGACCAACACTTCAACCAGAGAAAAGCCTTTATTCTTGTGCCAGTTCATAAGCCCTGCGCTCTGCTTCGAAATCTTGCTGAAGTTGTTGAGAAAGCTGTAGCCATTGATGATGTTGCTGAGCTTCTGTCATTTGCGCGTAGAAAAGCAGTGCAGCTAAACTGGCCGAGCTTAAACTTATAAGTGTTACTAAGGTGAGTATCAGAGCGAATCCTTTCGCGTTCATAGTAAGCTCCATTCAGTTAACCAGAGGAGTGATTGTTCGTTTGAAAACATGTGCCTGAGCATTGTGAGTAACGGTAAAAGTTACAACGAGTTTTGATAACCCACTACCAGATTCCGGAGCGTAAGAGTCAGCAGTAAATTGCGTGACTTTGAATTGAGACTTATCGGTTAGGGATTGCCAGCCATACCCGGCGCAATCGAGAGTCATCGAGTTATGCTGTAGCTGCTCATTCCTGACCCTGAAGCCGACCGAGCCTCCATTTTTTTGAGGAAATAAATAGCAATTGCTCTGAGGGTTTGAAATTTGCGTTGCGGCGGTATTTTTTAAGGTTTCAAAAAACTGATTTGCGACTGACTGAGCACTTAATAGTAAATTGACCCGCATTAGCTTACGGTGTTGCACTCCTGTTTGCCATTGCATTTGCTGCTGTGCTGCCAGAACAACTATCGCGCCAATAGCCGAAGCTATAAGAACTTCTACTAAACTACTGCCGCGCTCAGAAACTATTAACATGGGGGGATTCCCGGAAGTGAGTCACCTTCACTTAAGCACAAACGAATACGAGCGACACTGCTGATGATGACTTTTATTTGTCGGCTTTTACCTATTAGTTTGATATGTCCGGGTGTCGCGGCAGCTGACTCTCCAAGAAAAGTAAGCGACGCGGAAGAACTGTAAGTGTATTCGGTTTGAATGCCTGAGGTTTGCGAGTCACGGCTAAATGTAACTAAGTCAACTTCGATAGATCCCTTATTCGCTATGGACCTGGCTTTTACCAGCTGCAAGTAAGACAGCCAGCGCCCAGCCTCTTTTTGAAGCAACAAAGATTCTGTCTGCTGAGTAAATATTGGCAGGGCAGAAGCACCAAGCACCGCACTAACAGCCAATGCTACGACCAATTCCATAAGAGAGTAACCGCGCATAAAAACACATTATTTTGAAAAAGAGCAACGAGTATAGAAGCTGCTTAAGCTTTGTCTGTAAGCCCCAACTGAAACGAATGTAAGATAACCTCCGAATAAAACTAAAGCTGGCTCGATTCTTGAATAAAACACCGCAGGTTCAACTTTTTGACGCAACAGGAAGACGTATGGCGGGCGGTGCCGAAAAGTTAGTAAATTTTAGAAATTTCACGCAGAACAATGCGCATCTGATCAAAGGTTTTGGAACGCCGTTGGCCATTATGGCCATTCTGGCGATGATTGTTTTGCCAATTCCGGCTGTGGTGCTGGATGTTCTCTTTTCATTTTCAATTACTTTGTCACTGGTAGTTATGCTGGTGGCTGTTTATACCCAACGTCCGCTGGATTTCGCCGCCTTTCCTACCGTTTTGCTTATTGCTACGGTACTACGCTTAAGCCTTAACGTTGCCTCTACGCGTATTGTTTTATTAGAAGGACATAACGGCCCCGGTGCTGCAGGCTCTGTTATTGAAGCCTTTGGTAGCGTGGTCATAGGTGGTAACTACACTGTCGGTTTAGTGGTGTTCGCCATTCTGGTTATTATTAACTTTGTGGTTATTACTAAAGGCGCCGGCCGTATTTCAGAAGTAACCGCTCGCTTCACTCTTGACGCTATGCCTGGTAAACAAATGGCCATTGACGCTGACCTTAACGCGGGCCTAATCAACCAGGAAGAAGCTAAAGCACGACGCAGCGATGTAACCCGTGAGGCTGATTTCTACGGCTCCATGGATGGTGCCAGTAAGTTCGTAAAAGGGGATGCCATAGCTGGTATTTTAATTCTCTTTATCAACATTATCGGCGGATTGCTGATTGGTATGATCCAGTACGGGCTGACCTTTAATGAGGCAGTGGAAGTTTATACGCTGTTAACCATTGGTGATGGCTTGGTAGCTCAAATTCCCTCATTGTTACTGTCAGTTGCGACTGCCATTATCATTACTCGTGAAAATAACAGCCAGGACATGGGTGATGCGGTTGTTCTGCAATTGCTCGATAACCCTAAGGTTTTGGTCATTACCAGCGCGGTATTGTTTGCCATGGGCGTTATTCCCGGTATGCCGCATTTTGCCTTTTTAAGCATGTCTGCGGTGTTAGCCGGTGCGGCTTACTTTAAACTTAAGAAAACCAAGACTGAAGAAGGTGAACTGGTCGAGAAAGAACAGGAACAGCAAGTTCAGCAGGCGCAACAAAAAGAGCTCAGTTGGGACGACGTACGCCACGTTGACACTATAGGTCTGGAAGTTGGTTATCGCTTAATTCCTTTGGTGGATAAGCAGCAGGGCGGTGAATTGCTGTCACGCATTAAAGGTGTACGTAAGAAACAGTCTCAGGAGTTTGGTTTCCTTGTTCCGGCCGTACATATTCGGGACAACCTCGATTTAGGCCCCAACAGTTACCGCATTACTCTTATGGGTGTGACCATGGGTGAAGCTGAAATTCGTCATGACTGGGAGATGGCGATTAATCCGGGCCAGGTGTTCGGTGAGCTGGACGGTGAGAAGACAAAAGATCCGGCCTTTGGGCTGGATGCTGTCTGGATCCGTCCTGAGCAACGCGAGCACGCTCAAACTCTGGGTTATACCGTGGTTGACGCTGCAACCGTAGTCGCTACGCACTTAAGTCAGATTGTAACCAACCATGCATCTCAGTTGCTGGGTCACGAAGAAGCACAAGAATTGCTGGACCGTCTGGGGCGTACTCATCCTAAGCTGGTTGAGGGGCTGATTCCGGATTTATTGTCACTGGGTAACTTTGTGAAAGTACTGCAAAACTTATTGGACGAGGGCATCGCGATTCGGGATATGCGCACCATTGTACAAACTTTGGTTGAGTATGCAGGACGCAGCCAGGATCCTGAAGTACTGACGGCTGCAGTCAGAATTTCGCTGCGTCGGTTAATTGTTCAGGACATTGCTGAAGGGGCGGCGGAATTGCCTGTCATAACTTTGGCACCAGAGTTGGAACAGATGTTGCATCAGTCACTACAAATGGCTGGTAATGACGGAAATCAGCAAGGCGCCGGAATCGAACCTGGTTTGGCCGAACGCCTGCAACAGTCATTACGCGAAGTGCATCAGCAGCAGGAAATGAATGGTGAACCTTCAGTACTGCTGACCTCGGGGCTTTTACGGTCAACCATGGCGCGATTTGCGCGTCACGCTACCGATGGTATGCGCGTGTTGTCCTATCAGGAAGTACCGGATGATAAACAAATTCGCATTGTCAGCTCGATTGGTGGACAACAAAACGGTGGTGAACAAACCGCCACACAAGAGTAACGGGAGTCGCTTGTGAAGATTAAACGCTTTTTTGCCGAAGATATGCGCCGTGGTTTACAACAGGTTAAAGAAACCTTAGGTCCGGATGCTATTATCCTGTCCAATAAGAAAGTAAACGGTGGTATTGAGCTGGTTGCAGCCATTGACCCCGATGCGCAACAGGCACAGCCATTGGCTGAACAAGCGCCGAATGAGCCGGCCGCGTCAAAGACACCGGAAGTACCGGCTGAATCTTTGCAGGAACTGTTACAGCGTCAGGCACAGGCGGAACAGCCTGCGCAACGCTCTGCTACGCAAGCGGTTGCTGAGCAAACACAACGACCAGAAGCAAAGCCAGAACCACAGGCCTTCGCCGACTCTCAGTTAAGCGACGATATTTTTCCTGAACAAGTAAACGCACCAGCGGCGGATGACTCCAAGGCCATTGCTGAACTGCGCTCTCAGGTCAATGGTATTCGGCAATTGCTGGAGCACCAGTTAAGCGGCTTAATGAAACAAGAAATGGACCGTGAAGAACCAACCCGCTCTATGCTGATGAATCGGTTAATGGATATGGGCTTAAGTGAACGAGTTGCGGACCAGATTGCCTGTTTTATTCCTGAAGGCGGATCAGATGACGAAGCCTGGGAACAGACTCTGCATTTATTAGAAGGTCAGCTGAATACAACCTCTGACGACATTTTGACACGCGGCGGAGCGGTTGCGTTAGTCGGTCCCACCGGTGTCGGTAAAACAACTACTATTGCTAAGTTAGCGGCTCGTTATGCGCAACGCCATGGTGCCGATAAAGTGGCTTTAATTACTACAGACACCTTTCGTATTGGTGCCAGTGAACAATTACAAACTTATGGTCGTATAATAGGGTGCCCGGTAAAAGTGGCAAAAAATGCACAGGAACTGGCAGATGCATTGCTTGCGCTACGTCAAAAAAGTCTTATTTTGATTGATACGGCAGGCATGGGTCAGCGCGATAAGCGTTTGAATGAACAGTTAAGCCAGCTTATTCAGAATTCAAGACTGCGTATTCGCCCGTATCTGGTGTTGTCTGCAACGTCACAAAGCCAAGTGCTGATGGATGCGGTTAAACAATTTAAAGCACTGCCTTTGTCTGGCTGCATTTTTACTAAGCTGGACGAATGCTTAAGTTTAGGTGAGAGTATCAGCGTAGCAATAGAACATGGCTTACCGGTTGGTTATTTAACAAATGGTCAGCAAGTACCTGAAGACATTCGGGTAGCGGATGCCAACTTTATGGTTGCCGAGGCTGAGCGGCTGCTTGATAAAAGCATTTGTTCCTCAGTGTCAGACGTGCCAAAATCGTACTGGAATGAGGCGTTTTCTCGCTGAATTAGCCAATATAATATGAAGCTGTTATCAATCTAGTCAGAAAAGAGATACGCCCGATGGATCAAGCAAGCGGTCTGCGAAGAATGAAACAATCGAAAGTAAAAGTTATTGCGGTAACTGGTGGTAAAGGCGGCGTTGGGAAAACCAACGTGTCGCTGAATATGGCTATCGCAATGGCAAAGCAGGGCAAACGAGTACTAGTGCTGGATGCCGACTTAGGTCTGGCTAACGTCGATGTTATGTTAGGCCTGCGGGTTGAGCGCAACCTTTCTCATGTGTTGAGTGGGCAGTGTGAGCTGGAAGATATTCTGATTGAAGGCCCGGCAGGAATTAAAATTGTTCCGGCAACATCGGGAACGCGTTCTATGGTGGACTTGAGTGAATCTGAGCATGCTGGATTAATAAGAGCCTTCAGCCAGCTTCAGGGAAACTATGACGTATTAATTGTCGATACCGCAGCGGGTATTGGTAATACCGTTGTCAGCTTTGCCAGAGCGTCACAGGATGTTTTATTAGTGGTTTGTGATGAACCCACATCAATTACCGATGCATATGCACTGATAAAAGTATTGAGCCGGGAGCAAGGCCTGTTTAAATTCAAGGTGGTTGCCAATATGGTCAGAAATCTGCGCGACGGACAAGTATTGTTCAATAAATTGACTAAAGTAACCGATCGGTTTTTAGACGTTGCTTTAGAGCTTGCCGCGATTATACCTTTTGATGACAACTTGCGTTTAGCTGTTAGAAAACAACAACCTATGGTACTGGCTTATCCAAAATCACCGGCCTCTTTAGCGATAAAAGCGTTGGCTAAGAAAGCCATTGACTGGCCTGTTCCGGCTCAAGCCGGCGGGCATTTAGAATTTTTTCTTGAACAATTGATAACTTCTGCCGATAACGAGAGTAAGCGGGATGTTGCCAATGAATAAAGCTGCCGTTTATGCCGCCACTGCTGACAACCGGAATGCCATTATTGAACAGCATACCGGGCTGGTTAAGCGTATTGCACACCATATGATGGCTAGACTTCCGGCCAGTGTGCAAGTGGATGATTTGATCCAGGCGGGCATGATTGGCTTATTAGAAGCTGCGCGTAACTTTGATAACACTAAAGGCGCCAGTTTCGAAACTTTTGCCGGCATTCGCATTCGTGGTGCGATGCTGGACGAAATTCGTCGTGGTGATTGGGCTCCGCGCTCGGTTCATCGTAATCATCGGCGTGTACTGGAAGCCATTCGTCAGGTTGAAAATGAAACCGGACGCGATGCAAAAGACACGGAAGTGGCCGCAAAGCTGAATATGGGTATGGATGAATATCATCATATTTTGCGGGATGTCAGCACGGGACGAATCGTTGGTATTGAAGATCTTGGTGTATCAGAAGATGCTATCATGCCAGAGCAGGTAACGGGTTCAGCTTATGAGCCACAAAGAGATGTTGAGAACGCGGCGTTTCATAAAGCGCTGGTTTCGACAATATCTTCGTTACCAGAACGTGAAGCTTTGGTGCTTTCGTTGTATTATGACGAAGAATTGAATTTAAAAGAGATAGGTGAAGTGCTGAGCGTGAGTGAATCACGAGTCAGTCAAATTCACAGTCAGGCAATGTTGCGACTGAAGTCGCGAATGCAAAATTGGGTTGAATAAACTTTGGTTGTAATCGAGA
>Ga0207888_100066_pt1 | contig 91628 bp, 75 predicted proteins | sample LinPmetageLP43_FD_184055 | JGI IMG/M metagenome (GOLD analysis project Ga0207888, IMG submission 184055) | Marine viral communities from the Pacific Ocean - LP-43 (SPAdes) | ecosystem: Environmental > Aquatic > Marine > Oceanic | place: Pacific Ocean | collected 2010-08-27
GCAAGCTGCAAGCTGCAAGCTGCAAGCTGCAAGCTGCAAGCTGCAAGCTGCAAGCTGCAAGCTGCAAGCTGCAAGCTGCAAGCGTTAACAGGATGGGGGTCGGCTTTAAGCAGTCAAGCTTTATTTGAACTTTGGGTGAGCTTCTAGCTTCTAGCTTCTAGCTTCTAGCTTCTAGCTTTCATCTTGGGGCTTGAGGCTTGAGAGCAATAAAAAAGGCAGCCGAAGCTGCCTTTTTTATTGTTGGAAAACTCAGCGATTGTTGCTCGCTGGTCCACCGTATTTCTTGCGAAGTTCCTGCACGGTGCGCAGTTGCGCTGCCGCTTCGGCAAGACGAGCAGAAGCCGAACCGTAATCGAACTCGGCACCCTTCTCGTTGAGAGCCGCTTCTGCGGCTTTCTTTGCTTCCAGAGCAGCTGCTTCGTCAATGTCACCGGCACGTACCGCTGTGTCGGCGAGCACTTTGACCACGCTGGGCTGTACTTCCAGGAAGCCGCCAGAGATGTAAAACACCTCTTCGCTACCATCCTGTTTGATCACCCGAACGGGGCCTGGCTTGAGGTCGGTTAGCAGCGGTGCGTGGCCGGGCATAATGCCCAGATCACCCAGGTTACCGTGTGCTATCACGCGCTCAACCAGGCCTGAAAACAGCTCTTCTTCCGCGCTTACGATATCGCAGTGCACTGTCATAGCCATTGTTTTGCCTCGGTTTTGCGTCCCCTTGCGGGGACGCACCCATTACATTTTCTTCGCTTTCTCGATTGCTTCGTCGATGGTGCCGACCATGTAGAACGCCTGTTCCGGCATGTGGTCAAACTCACCATTGAGGATGCCCTGGAAGGCACGGATAGTGTCTTTCAGAGACACGTACTTGCCAGGTGCACCAGTGAAGACTTCGGCAACGAAGAACGGCTGCGACAGGAAGCGCTGGATCTTACGAGCCCGGGCTACCAGTTGCTTGTCTTCTTCGGACAGTTCGTCCATACCCAGAATCGCGATGATGTCCTTCAGCTCTTTGTAGCGCTGCAGAACATACTGTACGCCACGGGCACAGTCGTAGTGCTCCTGACCGATAACCAGCGGATCCAGCTGACGAGAAGTGGAATCCAGCGGGTCAACCGCAGGGTAGATACCCAGGGAAGCGATATCACGGGACAGTACCACGGTCGCGTCGAGGTGAGCGAAGGTGGTAGCCGGAGACGGGTCAGTCAAGTCATCGGCAGGTACGTATACCGCCTGGATCGAGGTGATCGAGCCAGTCTTGGTAGAGGTAATACGCTCCTGCAGAACGCCCATCTCTTCAGCCAGGGTAGGCTGGTAACCTACTGCAGAAGGCATACGGCCCAGCAGTGCGGATACTTCGGTACCGGCCAGGGTGTAACGGTAGATGTTGTCGATGAACAACAGTACGTCACGACCTTCGTCACGGAACTTCTCGGCCATGGTCAGACCAGTCAATGCAACGCGCAGACGGTTACCCGGCGGCTCGTTCATCTGACCGTAAACCAGAGCTACCTTGTCCAGTACGTTGGAGTCCTTCATCTCGTGATAGAAGTCGTTACCTTCACGAGTACGCTCACCCACACCGGCAAATACGGAATAACCGCTGTGCTCGATGGCGATGTTACGGATCAGCTCCATCATGTTAACGGTCTTACCAACACCCGCACCGCCGAACAGACCTACTTTACCGCCTTTGGCAAACGGGCAGATCAGGTCGATAACCTTAATACCGGTTTCCAGCAGTTCGTTAGAGCCAGCTTGCTCGTCGTAGCTAGGCGCCGGGCGGTGGATTCCCCAGCGCTCTTCTTCGCCAATCGGGCCAGCTTCGTCGATCGGGTTACCCAGCACGTCCATGATACGGCCCAGGGTCTTGACCCCAACCGGCACAGAAATGTTGGCACCGGTGTTAGAGACGGTCAGACCGCGCTTAACACCTTCGGTAGTACCCATGGCGATGGTACGTACGATGCCATCACCCAGTTGCTGCTGGACTTCCAGGGTCAGGCCCTTGTCAGTCACGTGCAGCGCGTCATACACCTTCGGCACGTCTTCGCGTGGGAATTCCACGTCGATGACGGCGCCGATGATTTGAACGATACGTCCGCTACTCATTTGTTGGTTCCTCTAAATGGTTGAAACCGTTCCCGTTTTACCGGGTCGCGTCAAACCGCGGCGGCGCCGCCGACGATTTCCGAAATTTCCTGAGTGATCGCTGACTGACGAGCTTTGTTATAAATAAGCTGCAGACTGTCGATGATCTCACCGGCGTTGTCGGTCGCGTTCTTCATTGCGATCATACGCGCGGCTTGCTCACAGGCGTTGTTTTCGACCACTGCCTGGTAGGTCTGGGATTCGATATAACGAACCAGCAGGCCATCCAGCAGTTCCCGGGCATCGGGCTCGTACAGATAGTCCCAGGTCCCCTTTTGTGCACCCTCGTCATCGGAGGCCACCAGCGGAATCATTTGTTCCACCTTGGGTTGCTGAACCATCGTGTTGACGAAGCCGTTTGAGACCAGGTAAAGACGGTCGATGCGACCTTCGTTATAGCCATCCAGCATCACCTTGACGCTACCAATCAGATCATTCAACGCAGGCTTCTCGCCCAGGTTGCTGATGGCCGCGACAACGTTTCCGCCGTAGCTGCGAAAGAAGGAAGCGCCCTTGCTACCGATCACACAGAGCTCGGTTTCAACGTTGCGGTCACGCCACTCTTTCATGCTGTTGACCAGGGCCTTGAACAGGTTAGTGTTCAGACCACCGCAGAGACCACGATCCGTGCTCACCACGATGTAACCCACCCGCTTGACTTCACGCTCTTGCATGAACGGATGGCGATACTCCGGGTTGGCGTTGGCCAGATGACCAATCACCTGCTGGATACGCTCAGCGTAGGGACGGCTTTCAGCCATGCGCTGTTGTGCTCTGCGCATTTTGCTGACAGCCACCTTTTCCATGGCGCTGGTAATCTTCTGCGTACTTTTAATGCTCGCGATTTTACCGCGAATCTCTTTTGCGCCTGCCATGTCACACCTTTCCAGGTTTGCCCTTGGCCGGATCGCACGATGCGGGATGCAGCATCGCTACATCCCGCCTTCGGCTTACCAGCTTTGGGTTGCCTTGAACTTCTCGATGCCAGACTTGATGCTGGCTTCGATATCGTCGTTGTAATCGCCCTTCTCGTTGATTTTCGCCAACAGCTCGGCGTGCTCAGACTTGAAGTAGGCGATCATGGCTTTCTCGAAAGCACCGATCTTGGCCTGCTCTACATCGGCCAGGAAGCCTTTCTCGGCAGCGAACAGGCTGATGCCCATTTCTGCGACAGACATAGGCGCGTACTGGTCCTGCTTCATCAGTTCGGTAACACGTTGACCGTGCTCGAGCTGTTTGCGGGTCGCTTCATCCAGATCGGAGGCAAACTGGGCGAAAGCAGCCAGCTCGCGGAACTGAGCCAGCGCAGTACGAATACCGCCAGACAGCTTCTTGATGATCTTGGTCTGTGCTGCACCACCTACCCGGGATACCGATACACCCGCGTTAACCGCCGGACGAACGCCGGAGTTGAACAGGTTGGATTCCAGGAAGATCTGACCGTCGGTGATCGAGATCACGTTGGTCGGTACGAATGCAGACACGTCACCGGCCTGCGTTTCGATGATCGGCAGCGCCGTCAGGGAACCGGTCTTGCCAGTTACTGCACCGTTAGTGAACTTCTCGACCCACTCTTCGGAAACGCGTGATGCGCGCTCCAGCAGACGGCTGTGGAGATAGAACACGTCACCAGGATAGGCTTCACGGCCTGGTGGACGACGCAGCAGCAGGGAGATCTGGCGGTAGGCAACAGCCTGCTTGGACAGATCGTCATAAATGATCAGAGCGTCTTCGCCGCGATCACGGAAATACTCACCCATGGTGCAGCCGGCGTAAGGCGCCAGGAACTGCAGGGAAGCCGGATCGGAGGCAGAAGCGGCAACGATGATGGTGTGAGCCATGGCATCGTGCTCTTCCAGCTTGCGTACTACGTTGGCGATAGTCGACTGCTTCTGACCAACGGCAACATAAACACACTTAACGCCAGAGCCTTTCTGGTTGATGATAGCGTCAACGGCCATCGCGGTTTTACCCGTCTGACGGTCACCGATGATCAGCTCACGCTGACCACGACCAACCGGCACCATGGCGTCAACCGCCTTGTAACCAGTCTGGATCGGCTGATCAACTGACTTACGCCAGATCACACCAGGTGCAACCTTTTCAACTGCGTCAGTTTCCTGGGCGTTGATTTCGCCCTTACCGTCAATTGGTGCGCCCAGTGTGTTAACCACACGGCCCAGCAGCTCCGGACCTACCGGAACTTCCAGAATGCGACCGGTACACTTGACGGTCATACCTTCGGCCAGATTCAGGTAATCACCCAAAATCACGGCACCTACGGAGTCTTGCTCCAGGTTAAGTGCCATACCGTAAACGCCTTCAGGGAATTCAAGCATTTCCCCGTACATAACATCGGCGAGACCGTGAATCCGCACAATACCGTCAGATACGGAAAGAATCGTACCTTCGTTACGTGCCTGAGAAGAGATATCGAGCTGCTCGATACGCTTCTTGATGATGTCACTGATCTCTGATGGATTCAGTTGTTGCATGCCTTTATCCTCAAAACCTTATGCTGAAATCAGGAGCCCAATGACTCGGCCAGTTTGGTCAGCTTTCCGCGTACAGAGGCGTCGATAACCAAGTCGCCGGTGCGAACAACCAATCCACCAATCAATGATGTGTCCAGTGTCGTCTCGATCTGTACATTGCGATCGAGTTTCTTTGACAGGGCCTGGGCGAGCTTCTGCTGCTGTGCGTCAGTCAGCTCGAACGGCGAGCTCACATTGATGTCGATGGTGCGCTCAAGATCAGCTCGGAAGCTGTTGAAAAGCGTTGCAATCTCGGGAAACAGGTCAAGCCTGTGGTTTTCTGCCAGGATCATCAGAAAGTTGTGTTGCTCCTCGCTTGCCGTTTTACCGGTGCACTCAAGGATAAACTCTGCTTTCTTCTGTTCGGCCATACCCGGATTGGTCAGCAGCTGTCGAGTTGCCGCATCAGCCACCACTTGACCGGCGGCGGTCAGCAACTCAGCCCACTCTGCCAGCGCTTGTTGGGCTTTAGCCCGCTCAAATGCCGCTTTGGCGTAGGGACGGGCCAGCGTAATCAGTTCTGCCATGATGACCTCGCTTAGAGTTCGGCTACCAGCTTGTTCAGCATGTCGCCGTGCTTCTCAGCATCGACAGAAGTTTCCAGAATCTTCTCGGCACCAGCGATCGCGATAGCAGCGATTTCAGTACGCAGAGCATCTCTGGCCTTGACCCGCTGTTGCTCGATTTCCGCCTGAGCCTGATCCAGAATCTTCTGACCTTCCTTGCGAGCATCCTCTTTGGAGGCTTCAACAATCTGGTTGGCACGCTTGTTGGCCTGCTCAATCAGTGCTGCTGCCTGCTCTTTGGCCTGACGCAATTCCTGGGCCGACTTTTCTTGCGTCAGCTCCAGATCCTTGGCCGCCCGATCAGAGGCTGCAAGACCATCCGCGATCTTCTTCTGGCGTTCCTGCAAAGCAGTGATGACCGGAGGCCACACATACTTCATACAGAACACCACGAAGATGAAGAACGCGATAGCTTGACCCAGTATCGTCAAATTAATGTTCACGTCTTCACCTCTTGCCTATCGTATTCAATACCATCAAGTCGGAGTCGCCGTTGCCGGCGACCACCTTAAGCAACTTGGGCAAGGAAGGGGTTGGCAAAGGTGAAGAACAGAGCGATACCAACACCGATCATGGTTACGGCATCAAGCAGACCAGCGACGATAAACATTTTGACCTGCAGCATAGGGATCATTTCTGGCTGACGCGCGGCGCCTTCCAGGAATTTACCACCGAGGATACCAAAGCCAATTGCAGTACCCAGTGCGCCCAGGCCAATCAGCAGTGCTACAGCGATCGCGGTCATTCCAACTACAGTTTCCATTTAAAGCTCCCAGTTTCAGTTAATTTCAAGTTGTGGGTTTTCGGTTAAAGCTAAATCGTTTTGCCAACTCAGTGGCTGTCTTCGTGCGCCATACTCAGATACACGATGGTCAGCATCATGAAGATGAACGCCTGCAACGTGATAATCAGAATGTGGAAGATAGCCCATGGCACAGACAGTGCCCACTGCGCCCAGAAGGGCAACAGGGCGATCAGGATGAAGATCAGCTCACCAGCGTACAGGTTACCGAACAGACGCAGGGCGAGAGAGACCGGCTTGGCCAGCAAGCTAACGCCTTCCAGCAGCAGGTTGACCGGAATCAGCAGCAACTTGAGGAAGATGTTGCTGGAAGAGAACGGATGCAAGGTCAGTTCGCCGAGGAAACCGCCAACACCTTTGACCTTGATGCTGTAAAAGATAATCAGTGCGAAGACGGATAGCGACATACCCAGCGTGGCATTCACGTCGGTTGTCGGTACCGCTTTCATGTACTCAACACCCGCCAAATGGAACAACTGAGGGATGAAGTCGACCGGGATTAGATCCATCAGGTTCATCAGGAACACCCAGCAAAAAATCGTCAGTGCCAGGGGTGCAATGACCTTATTGCGGCCGTGGAACGTCTCTTTGACGCTCTGATCGACAAACTCGACCATCATTTCAACGAAGTTCTGCAAACCACCGGGGGTGTCGGACGTTGCTTTGCGGGCCGCCATGCGGAAGAGAAAAATGAACAAACCACCAAGGAAAATGGACCAGCCCATGGTATCCAAATGGATCGCCATGAAGCCCATATCGGATGCTTCCTGTCCGCCGTGAGCGATGGTCCAGGTGGCGTCCGATAGAACGGTGCCATCGGCACGCTCATAGCCAGCCGGGAGCTTCCCGTAGGTCAGATTCTGAAGGTGGTGCTTGATGTACTCTGATGCGGTGCCTGCCATATCGTTCTCTCAGGTCCTTTAGCTTTGCTGCGTTTTACCACCGAAAACTACCGGTGTTAGCCAGTTGGTAACCAGCATGATCGCAAATGTTAGAAACAGTGCCGCGACGTCTAGCGGCTTAATACTTTTAAACACCACCGTGAAGAGGATGGCGCAAAGGATGAGTTTGCCTGTCTCACCCTTATAAAATGATCCCATTATCTGCTTGGCAGCACGCGCACCGCTGTAACGAAAAGCCTTGAGCGCGAAGTACACATTGGGGAGGAAAAAAATGATGCCTCCCAGCAAGGCGGAATAAGCCGCCACGGGGCTTTTAATCCAAAAAACCAGCCCCATTAAAAGAATTACGCCAGCCTGGAACGCAAACCATTTGCCCAGCGGAGGACGACGAATGGCATTGGTCTTCATTGTCGTCATAACTACTCTGCTTTTCTCGCCGGACGCTGCGTGTCTGAATCGAATTACCGGGCTAGCCGTAAAGCGCCGGTGATTATATGTGTTCGCCTGCCCTGAATCAACAAAACGCTAGACCCGTCTCCCCCCGTGAAGTCGCATGATCACTGAAGTTAGCGGGAGTTTTGCTTCACTTGGTTGTACTTGCTGCTGGAGCACTACATCTTGTGGTCAACACTGGCAATTACCTATATTACGGTCATGTTTTGTAATAATTATTGATCCAAGACAAAGCCACGACAGGCTGCCGCCAAGTCAAAGGAGCTTAGCGGATGTGTCCAAGAATGCCATCAAGCTCATCCAGTGAGCTGTAGCTGATCACCAACTTACCCTTGCCTTTTGCTCCATGCTGCAGCTTCACCTCAGCACCAAGGCGTTCGCCCAAATCCTGTTGCAGACGCTCTACATCGGGATTCAGCCGTTGCTGACCCGGATCGCGGCGGGGATTCAGCCATTGCCGAACCAGCGCTTCAGTCTGACGAACGGTTAACCCTTTGGCCACTACCTGACGTGCTGCGGTGGTTTGCTGCTCTGCCGGTAACCCGAGCAAGGCACGCGCATGACCCATTTCCAGATCACCACGCTCTAGCATAAGCTTGACGTCTTCCGGCAAGCTGGTCAGACGCAACAGGTTGGTAATACTGACGCGGCTCTTGCCTACAGCATCGGCTACCTGCTGCTGGGTCAGCTCAAATTCCTGCTGCAGTCGCTGCAGTGCAATGGCTTCTTCGATGGGATTGAGATCTTCACGTTGGATGTTTTCGATCAGAGCCATGGCAATGGCAGCTTCATCGGGCACATCACGGATAACCGTCGGAATGGTATCCAGGCCAGCCAGTTGAGTCGCGCGCCAGCGACGCTCGCCAGCGATGATTTCATAGCGCTCACCACCGATCGAACGCACTACAATCGGCTGCATGACACCCTGAGCACGGATGGATTCGGCCAGCTCTTCCAGCGCTTGCGGATCCATATCGCGGCGAGGCTGATACTTACCACGCTGAATCAGGTCAACTGGTAGTTCTTTGAGTTGCTGATCCTGGCTGTAGCCGTTGCCCTCGGTTGCATTACTCTGTCCGAGCAGCGCATCCAGTCCCCGTCCCAAGCCGCGTTTCTTAGCCGCCATGCCGCTGATGTCCTTTTGGTTATTCGGTTGAATCTGTCACGGCAGCCGCTTTGGCTGCCTGTCGGTTGCGACGCACCAATTCGCCAGCGAGCGCCAGATAGGCCACGGCGCCACGCGATTGTTTGTCATAAGTCAGCGCCGGCATGCCAAAGCTGGGGGCTTCGGCTAAACGCACGTTACGCGGTATTACGGTCTGGTAGAGCTTATCGCCAAAATGCGCGGTCAATTGCGCGGACACGTCGAGAGTCAGGCTGTTGCGCGGGTCATACATGGTGCGCAGCAGACCTTCAATCTGCAGCGAGGGATTGAGCAGCGAGCTGATTCGGCTAATGGTATTGACCAATGCCGACAACCCTTCCAGTGCATAGTATTCGCATTGCATCGGGATAATCACCCCGTCTGCTGCCACCAAGCCATTGACGGTCAGCATGTTCAGCGACGGCGGGCAGTCGATAAGCACGTAATCATACTGCGTACGTGCCTTGACCAGGGCATAACGCAGCCGGCTTTCCTTCATTTTGATGTTCATCAGCTCAACTTCAGCCGCAGTCAGGTCACCGTTGGCGGGGAGCAGATCGTAACCACCATGCTCTGACGTCCGCAGGGCGTCGGCAAACTCACAACGCCCCGTCAACAATTCATAAACGGAGTTATCCAATTCCGCCTTGTCGACACCGCTGCCCATGGTGGCGTTGCCCTGAGGGTCCAGGTCAATCAGCAGCACCTTGCGTTTGGTTGCGGCCAATGAAGCGGCAAGATTGATGGTGGTGGTGGTTTTACCCACTCCGCCTTTCTGGTTGGCTACTGCCAATACCTTGCCCACGTAGACCCCCTATCAAGCCGTTGAAAACTTCCTGTATTGCCAATATTGCCGTAAAAACGGCAAAAAAAGCGCCCACCCAGACATGCTGTGTGTTTTGCCATTTCTTCGGATACGAGCTGCCTTGCCTATTTTTTCAACAGTCTGCTGTGCGAATTAACTCTGATCCGAGCGTCGCAGTATCAACAGATGTCGACTCCCCACGCAACCGGGAACCGATAATTCTGCACTACGCTCAAGCATGAAGTCGACCGGCATCGCCGCCAGCTCATCGTCAGGATACACGCCTTTCATCGCCAACCAGCGAGTTTCTGTGTTGCCTAGCTGACGGGTTTTCTGCACAAAGTCGCCCAATGCGCTGAAAGCACGGGAGGTAATACCGGCAAACGGCTGGTCCTGCTCCAGGGCTTCTACCCGGCAGTTGAGTACCTGCAGGTTATCCAGGCCCAGCTCAAGCTTAACCTGGGTAAGAAACCGGGTCTTCTTGCCGTTGCTATCGAGCAGGCTGAACGTCTGGTCAGGGCACATAATCGCCAGAATCACGCCTGGCATGCCGCCGCCGCTGCCCACATCCAACCAGGTATCACCCTGGACATACGGCAGTATGCTCAAGCTATCGAGCAAATGCCGACTAACCATTTCATCCGGATCACGCACTGCGGTCAGGTTATAGGCCTTGTTCCACTTATTCAGCAACCCGAGGTAGGCAAGCAATTTGTCGCTCTGCTCTGGCTGCAGGTCTATGCCTAACTGACTGGCGCCGTTGGCCAGTTGTGTTGCGTGGTCCACCATGGGGGTTATGCCTCCTGGGCCAATTTGCTACCGCCCAAGGCGTTGCGTTTTTTCAGATGGATCAGCAACAGGCTCACCGCTGCCGGTGTAACGCCCGGAATCCGCGAGGCTTGGCCGAGGGTTTGGGGACGCACATCAGACAACTTGTGGCGTATCTCATTCGACAGCCCACTCAAGCTGCTGTAGTCGAGATCCAATGGCAGTATGGTCTGTTCGTGCTGACGCAAACGATCAATTTCTTCCTGCTGACGCTCAATGTAACCGGCGTATTTAGTCTGAATCTCAACCTGCTCAGCGGCATCGGCGGGAATCTCAACTTTCCCGGTCAACTCGCTCAGCGCCTGGTAATCGACTTCCGGCCGGCGCAACAAATCCAGCAGATTGTATTCGTGGGTCAAAGGCGTGTTGTACCGCGCGCTATAGGCTTTACCAATTTCACTGCTGGGCTGTACCCAGGTACTGCGCAGACGCTGAGTTTCCTGCTCAATGGCTTCGCGCTTGGTATTGAACGCGGCCCAACGGGCATCATCAACCAGTCCCAATTCGCGGCCCTTGGCGGTGAGTCGCAAGTCGGCATTGTCTTCGCGCAGTACCAGCCGGTACTCAGCTCGCGAGGTAAACATGCGATAGGGTTCACGGGTGCCCATGGTGATCAGATCGTCAACCAACACACCGATGTAGGCTTCGTCCCGACGCGGGCACCAAGACTCGAGGCCCTGGGCACGCCGCGAGGCGTTCAACCCGGCCAGCAATCCCTGGGCTGCAGCTTCTTCGTAACCGGTGGTGCCGTTGATCTGACCGGCAAAGAACAAGCCGCCAATCACCTTGGTTTCCAGCGAATACTTCAGATCCTGCGGATTGAAGTAATCATATTCAATCGCGTAACCGGGACGCAGGATGTGCGCGTTTTCCATGCCAACAATGGATTGCACAATCTGCAGCTGCACGTCGAATGGCAATGAAGTGGAAATGCCATTGGGATACAACTCGTGCGTGGTCAAGCCTTCTGGCTCGATAAATACCTGATGCTGATCCTTGTCGGCGAAACGATGAATTTTGTCTTCAATCGACGGGCAGTAGCGCGGCCCTACACCTTCGATTACCCCGGTATACATGGGAGAACGGTCGAGGTTTTTACGAATGATCTCGTGGGTGCGCTCGTTGGTGTAGGTAATCCAGCAATTCACCTGGCCTGGGTGCTGCTCGGCGTTACCCATGAATGACATGACTGGAATCGGTGTATCACCGGGTTGCGCAGTCATTTTGCTGAAATCCACACTACGGCCATCGATGCGCGGTGGTGTACCGGTTTTCAAACGATCAACGCGTAAGGGTAATTCGCGTAATCGCTGGGCCAGAGAAATTGCTGGTGGATCCCCTGCCCGACCGCCCGAGTAATTATCCAGACCAATGTGAATAAGACCACCGAGGAAAGTACCGGTGGTCAGTACCACGTTGTCAGCCAGAAAACGCAGGCCCATCTGTGTGACAACGCCCTTGGTTTCACCCTGTTCAACAATCAGGTCATCGCAGGCTTGCTGGAATATCCAGAGATTCGGCTGGTTTTCCAGAATCTCGCGGATCGCGGCCTTGTACAACACGCGGTCAGCTTGCGCTCTGGTTGCCCGCACGGCAGGGCCCTTTCGGCTGTTGAGCACACGGAACTGGATGCCTGCCTTGTCGGTAGCGATAGCCATGGCGCCGCCGAGGGCATCGATTTCCTTGACCAGATGGCTTTTGCCGATACCGCCAATGGCGGGGTTGCAGCTCATCTGACCCAGCGTTTCAACGTTGTGACTCAGCAGTAGGGTTTTCGAGCCCATACGAGCAGCCGCTAGAGCGGCTTCAGTACCAGCATGACCACCACCTACGACGATAACGTCAAAGCGATTGGGGAAATCCACGTAACACCTCGTTGCTCAGGTTTTGCCTGGCTTCGGAAAAAGGGGGCTGATTATAGGGTCTGGCGGGAAAAATTGCAGCTGCTGTTGAGTATTTTTTGTACAGGGATCTGAACGCGATCAGGGCAAGGTACTTATATAGAATTAAAGATAAAGATTTATATAAAGCTTAATGTAGTTACTACTAATGAGTAGCGCTTTTTCTGTGGGTAAGCGAATAAAGTCAATATTATTCAGTAGCTTGGCAAAAGCATAAGTATGTGTGAAAGCGGTACTGCACTAGTGGGTAAGCGGGTGCTGGTCCTGTGCATAAAGTGCCTACTTACCCACAGGTGGGTTATCCCCCCATTTACCCACAGGGTTATGGACCGGGCTTAGGTGCGGTTTTCCACAGGGCTTAGGTGCTGATTATTTTTGTTTAACGCGCCTTTGCACTACCTGTTTAACTGCACATGCTGGTGCAGTCATCCCAACAGTGCGTGCAGAGAGCGCTTTTTCGGAGCACAAAAAACCTGTCGTACTGGAGGTTTTGTGCAAAATGCACAAAAATATTCAGGGCCGATCGGGTCTTATTAGCCGAAAGAGAGGTGCTGGCATAGCCATTGCAAAAACCCTGCTGATCCACTGAACCGCAGGCTGCTGCGACGCTCGCTCGGCTGCAGATAGATTGAACGACAGGAGAGTAACGATGACGAACAACACCACGGCGCAAGAGCAGGACTATCCGCTCAGCGCGGTACCGGCTTCGGCCAGAAAAAGCCTGTGGTCCATGGGGCTGGTGCTTTTGGGCTTCACCTTTTTTACCGCGACTATGTGGGCCGGCGGTACCGTTGGAACTGCGTTCGATTTTTCTACCCTGATGCTGGTCCTGCTGGCAGGTAACCTGCTGCTTGGCATCTACGCCGCGATTCTTGGCTATATAGCGGCGCGCTCCGGCATGAACACCGCGTTAATGAGTCGCTACGCTTTTGGCGATATTGGTAGCAAATTATCTGATTTCATTCTTGGTTTTACCCAGATTGGCTGGTACGCCTGGGGTACCGCTACCATGGCGCTGCTGCTGGTGAAAATGACTGGCTTACCCGAGGGGGCTACCCTGCCCTTGATGGTGATTTTTGGTTTCGGTTTTTGTGTCACCGCTTTTATTGGCTATCGCGGACTTGAGTTGCTGTCGCGAATTGCGGTTCCGGCGATGATTGTGTTGATCGCGGTGAGCATGTTTATTGCCACCTCCGACGCAGGCGGTCTGGCCGGTTTGACCAGCATTACTCCGACCAGTGATTTGAGCGTGGCGGCGGCGATTACCCTGGTGTTCGGCACCTTTGTCAGCGGCGGTACCCAAGCGACCAACTGGACGCGTTTTGCCCGCTCCGGCAAGACGGCCGTGTTGGCTACCCTGGCGGCGTTCTTTCTGGGCAACGGCTTGATGACCCTGGTCGGCGCATTGGGCGCACTGGTTTATCAGCAAGCAGATATCGTCGATATCATGGTGGCGCAGGGGTTGGCCACGCTGGGTATTCTGATGCTGTTTCTGAATCTGTGGACCACGCAGGACAATACGGTTTACAACTTTGCGGTGGCTGGCTGCAACATGCTGCGTACGCGTCGCCGCAAGACGATCACCCTAGTGGGCGCTGCCATAGGAACGCTGCTGGCGGTGCTCGGCATGTATGAATGGCTGATTCCCTTCCTGGTATTGCTGGGTACCTTTATTCCGCCGGTGGGCGGCGTGATTATGGGTAACTTCTTTGTGCGTTACCGCGGCGAGTACCCCGATATCGCCAGCGCCAAGTTGCCTGCCTTTAATATCGTGGGGCTTAGTGCGTATGCCATCGGTTCCCTGGTGGCTTACACCTCTGCCTGGGTCGCTCCCTTGGTCGGTGTGCTGGTGGCGGCATTGAGCTATGCCTTGCTGGAAACGGTGGTTGCCGGTGTTAAGGCCCGTCGCGCCAGTGCCATGGGTAGTGTTTAACCGGTGTTGCTGCGCTGCGCCGACATCCCTACTCTGCCCGGTCTCGGCGCTATTGTGCTGCGCGCAGGCCTGGCAGGCGGGGAGCGGCCAGTACGTTGGCCGTATGTGGCAGAGAACCGCTCTTTCAGTCCCTGGATACAGGGCGGAGAGCTGGTTTTTATCACCGGGATAGGCCGTCACCACAGTCAGGCCAGTTTGACTGAACGGCTGTACGAAGCGGTGCAATCGGGGGTTGCCGGCCTGGTTATTCTTACCGGCGAAGCTTATATAGGTCAGTTGCCCAATGGTCTGCTGCGGTTGGCCGACCAACTGGCGCTACCCTTGTTGGAGCAGCCTTATTCGCTGCCGATGGTGCAGGTGACGGAGACCATCAGCCGGGCCATTGTGCAGCGCGAACAGGCGTATGCCCGCCGGGCTGAGCAACAGGCAGACTCACTGGCAGACCGGTTGCAGCAGCGACTGGGGAGTACGACAGAGATAGCCGATTTCGTGCGTCCCTTTATTGCTTGTGCACCAGAGCAACTGAGCCCATTGCAATCGACGCTGGGCGCTTGGCTTGCACAACAGGGCAACCTGTCGGCGGCGGCACAGCAATTGGGCTGTCATCGCAACTCACTGCGTTATCGCTTGAACAAGATTTTTAACATGAGCGGTTTGGACCCTAAACGTCCTGCCGACATGCAAACACTGATACTGCTGCACGTGCTGTTGTCAGAAACAGCCGAGAAAGCAGACATTTTGGAGACACCCCATGATTCAACACCCTGAAGCCATCATCAACGCACGTTTGGCCGGCAAGGATGGACTGCACACACTGACCATCAGCGATGGACGCTTTGTCAGCCTGGTTGCCCAGTCGGAAAAGCTGTCTGCGGGCGAGCAGCAGCTCGATGCCGGTGGCAATCTGGTGTCGCCGCCTTTCGTTGAGCCCCACATTCACCTGGATGCAGCGATGACCGCCGGTGAGCCGCGCTGGAATCGCAGCGGCACTTTGTTTGAAGGTATCGAGTGCTGGGCTGAACGCAAGGCGACGTTAAGCCATGCAGATGTGATCAGCCGTGCTGAGCAGACACTCAAACTCTTTGCCGCGCACGGTATTCAGTATGTGCGTACCCATATTGATGTCACTGACCCGTCGCTGGTGGCGCTTGAAGCCATGGTCGAGGTGCGCGAGCGTGTACGTGAACATATTGACCTGCAGATTGTGGCCTTTCCGCAGGAAGGTATCCTGTCTTTCCCCGGCGGGCAGGATCTGATGCGCCGTGCGGTAGAGATAGGTGCGGACGTGATTGGTGGTATCCCGCACTTTGAGTTCACGCGTGACTATGGCGTCGAGTCGGTCAAGATGTTGATGCAATTGGCTGAAGACAACGATTGTCTGGTCGACGTGCACTGCGATGAAATTGACGACCCGAACTCGCGTTTTCTTGAAGTTCTGGCGGCTGAGGCTCTGAGCCGTGATTACGGCACGCGGGTTACCGCCAGCCATACCTGTGCCATGCACTCATACAACAACGCCTACTGCAGCAAACTGTTTCGCCTGTTGCAGAAGGCAGACCTGCGGTTTGTCGCCCTGCCAACCGAAAACCTGCACTTGCAAGGTCGTTTTGACGGCTACCCCAAGAGTCGCGGCATTACCCGTGTGCCGGAGCTGCTGGACGCTGGCTTAAAGGTTTGTATGGGCCAGGATTCGATTCGTGATCCCTGGTATCCGATGGGCAACGGCAATCTGCTGCGCACTCTGGATGTGGGCTTGCACGCCTGCCATATGCTCGGTATTGAGCGGATCGAAACAGCGCTGGAGATTGTCACCAGCAATGGCGCGGCAGCACTCAACCTCAGCGATTATGGTATCGCGCCAGGTCTGCCCGCGCGTTGCATGGTGCTGAACGGTGCAACCCCCTATGAGGTGTTGCTGAATCAATCGCCGGTATTGGCATCGATCCGCGATGGCCGCTGTTTGCTGCAGCGTGAGGCTGTTGTCAATTCCGTCGCTGGTTGGGATTGAAGCTGATCGGCAGACTATTGAGGTGGGGCGTGCCAATGGATATGTTATCGTTTGCGGGTAATTTTCATATCTTCAAGCCCTGCCGCAAGGACTGCTGATCTCTGATGAAAGACCTCGATGGCCTGCCGATGCCCCAGCGCCTTGGCGCCATCATTGCCATAGCGCTGGGGGTCACCATGGCCGTGTTGGACGGCATGATCGCCAATGTGGCCTTGCCGACCATTGCCGATGACCTGGGTACCAGCGCGGCCAATTCAATCTGGATCGTCAACGCCTACCAACTGGTGATCACCATGAGCCTGCTGTCGCTGGCATCCTTTGGTGATCTTTGGAGCTACCGCAAGGTATACCTCATAGGGCTCGGTGTCTTCGCCTCTATGTCGGTACTCTGTGCGCTTAGTGACTCGTTGCTTACCCTGACTATCGCACGCATGCTGCAGGGCCTGGGCGCTGCTGCGGTGATGAGCGTGAACGGCGCCTTGACCCGCCTGATCTATCCCAGCCGCATTCTGGCTCGCGGTATCGCTATCAACACGCTGATAGTGGCGGTGTCCGCCGCCGCCGGTCCAACCGTGGCGGCCGGCGTGCTGTCGATTGCCAGCTGGCCCTGGCTGTTCGCCATCAATGTGCCTATTGGCCTGCTCGCGCTAATCATGGGGTACCGTTTCTTACCGGCAAACGCCGGGGTTCGTGTGCAACGTTTCGATAAACTTAGTGGCCTGCTGAACGCCATTACCTTTGGTTTGTTTTTCGCGGCGTTAACCGGCTTTGCGCAGGGGCATGCGGGCTGGATGATCTGGCTGCCGCTGGCACTAACGCTGATCGTTGGCTGGTTCTTTGTGCGCCGGCAGCTGGATCAGCCCTTTCCACTGCTGCCAATCGATCTGTTGCGGATTCCGGTGTTCTCGCTATCCATTGGCACCTCGGTTTGTTCCTTTGCTGCGCAGATGCTCGCCATGGTCTCCATTCCGTTTTACTTTCAAAAAACGCTGGGTCTGAGTGAGATCGAAACCGGCCTGTTGATGACGCCGTGGCCGCTGGCAACCATGGTCATGGCGCCGATCGCTGGGCGTCTGCTGGACAGAGTGCATGCTGGGCTGTTGGGCGGGATTGGTCTTGCTATCTTTGCGACCGGTCTGTTTATGCTGGCGGCTCTGCCGCAAGAGGCCACGCACCTTGAAATCATGCTGCGCATGCTGCTCTGCGGCGCAGGCTTCGGACTGTTTCAGTCGCCTAATAATCACACTATTCTGACCGCCGCACCGCTTGAGCGCAGCGGCGGTGCCAGTGGCATGCTGAGCACCGCCCGCCTGGTCGGACAAACTACCGGGGCTGCGTTGGTGGCGTTATCGTTCAACCTGTTTGCCGACAACGGCACGCACGCTTCGCTCATCGCAGCTGGTAGTTTTGCCTGTGTTGCCGCGATCGTAAGCAGTCTTCGCATGAGTCAGACGCCAATACGCTAATCCCAATGATGCTGAGATCAGCAGACTTCGTATGGGTCGCTCAGCCTGTCTGTTATAGCGCATACTTCGCGCAGTGAACCGACTCATTGCTGATGGACAAGGCTACTGTTGTTCGATCGCCGCCGCTCTTCAAGGGAAGACTAAGATGGGAATATTTGAACGTTACCTTTCACTCTGGGTAGCCTTGGGGATTGCTACCGGGGTGGTTTTCGGCAGCCTGGCGCCCGCTTCGTTTGCCAGTCTGGCAGCGCTCGAATATGCACAGGTCAATCTGGTGGTAGCGCTGCTTATCTGGCTGATGATCTACCCGATGATGATTCAAATCGACTTTCGCTCACTGAAGGAGGTCGGCAGTAAACCCAAAGGTCTGATACTGACGCTGACAGTGAACTGGTTGATCAAGCCGTTCAGTATGGCGTTGCTCGGTTGGTTATTTTTCCATTACCTGTTCGCTGACTGGGTAGATCCGCAGTCAGCCAGTGAATATATAGCGGGCATGATTTTATTGGGGGCGGCGCCTTGTACGGCGATGGTTTTCGTTTGGAGTCAGTTGACCAAAGGCGATCCCAGCTACACCTTGATGCAGGTCTCGATCAACGACATCATCATGGTGTTTGCTTTCGCTCCCATAACCGCCTTCTTGTTGGGCGTTAGCGATATTCAGGTGCCTTGGGAAACTCTGCTGCTCTCGGTCGCTATGTACGTAGTGCTGCCGCTGGTGGCTGGGATGCTTACGCGCAAACTGTTGCGCGCGAATGATGATCACCGCCGTCTGGACGCGTTTGTCAGCCGCTTGAAGCCCTGGTCGATCGTCGGCTTGCTGGCAACGGTCGTGCTACTTTTTGGTTTTCAAGCCGAAACTATCCTGCGACAGCCAACGGTGATTATTTTGATCGCCGTGCCGTTATTGATCCAGACCTACGGTATTTTTGCCCTTACCTATGTCGTCGCTAAACGTTTAAGGCTGGCGCACTCTGTTGCGGCCCCCGCCTGCATGATCGCCACATCAAATTTTTTCGAGTTAGCGGTAGCAGTGGCGATTTCCTTATTTGGCTTACACTCGGGCGCCGCCCTGGCAACCGTCGTAGGTGTGCTGGTTGAGGTACCCGTAATGTTGTCACTGGTCTGGCTGCTCAACCGCAATAGAGGAAGCTTTAGTTGATCTAGGCTACTTGCCAATGCAGAAGCTGGAAAAGATGCGTCCCAGCAGGTCATCGGCGCTGAAAACACCAGTGATGCTACCGAGCGATTGCTGTGCCATACGCAGATCTTCCGCCAGTAGCTCGCCAGCGCCCATCAGCGTCAGCTGTTGATAGCCGTGGCCAAGATGAAGGGCAGCCTCTTCCAGTGCGTCCAGATGGCGCCTGCGAGCGCTGAACAGGCTTTCGCCGGTCTGCTCGAATCCCATGCAGGCTTTCAGGTGCTCGCGTAGCAGCTCAATGCCCTCGCCTTGCCTGGCGGAAACGCGCAAGCTTACCGAGCCATCCGCTGCGGTGGCGGTGCCCACAGACTCTCCGGTGATATCCACTTTGTTGTAGATCAGCGTGACCTTGCCTGGGTCCGGCTTTAGCGCCAGAAATTCCGGCCACAACTGATCCGGGTCCATGGCTTCGGGCTGGCTGGCGTCGACCATCAGCAGAATGCGGTCTGCTTCGTTGATGGCGGCCATGGCGCGTTCCACGCCAATACGCTCAACCTGATCGTCGGTATCGCGCAGGCCGGCAGTGTCGATGATATGCAGTGGCATTCCGTCGATGTGAATATGCTCACGCAGTATGTCGCGGGTGGTACCGGCGATATCGGTGACGATAGCGCTGTCGCGGCCAGCCAAGGCATTGAGCAGACTGGATTTGCCCGCATTCGGGCGGCCGGCAATCACCACTGTCATGCCGTCCCGCAGCAGCGCACCTTGCCCGGCCTGGCGTTGTACCTGGGCCAACTCGGCCTGCACTGCCTCTAGCTGCGAGAGCACATGACCGTCGGCGAGAAAGTCTATTTCTTCCTCGGGAAAGTCGATGGCGGCTTCAACGTAGATACGCAGGGCAATCAATGATTCGGTCAGCGCATTAACGCGATCCGAGAACACGCCCTGCAAGGAATTGAGTGCATTGCGCGCAGCTTGTTCAGAGCTGGCTTCAATCAGGTCGGCAATGGCCTCAGCCTGCGCCAGGTCCAGTTTGTCATTCAGGAAGGCGCGTTCACTGAACTCACCTGGCCGGGCCTGACGCGCACCGGCAGCAAGGCAGGCTTTGAGCAGCAAGTCCATTACCACAGGACCACCATGCCCTTGTAACTCCAGCACGTCTTCACCGGTAAAGGAATGCGGCCCAGGGAAGAACAGCGTCAGCCCCTGATCCAGCGCCTGTTCACCGGACCAGAAAGGCCCGTAGTGAGCGTATCTCGGCTTGGGCTCACGGCGCGCAATCAGCCTGGCTATCGGCAAGGCACTCGGGCCAGACACGCGGATAATGCCAACGCCACCCTGAGCGGGCGCGGTGGCCAGTGCGGCTATGGTATCGGCGTGGTAAGGCTGGTTCATGGTCGCTCCTGGTCATTCACTGGCATGGCATACACAAAGCAAAACGCCCCGAAAACGGGGCGTTTGACTGGCAGATTCGCGATCAGCTCTTGGCGGCTGCGCCCTTCTCGATCTGACGAGTAATGTACCACTGTTGTGCGATAGACAGGCAGTTGTTGACCACCCAGTACAGCACCAGACCAGCCGGGAACCAGAGGAAGAAGAAGGTGAAGACGATAGGCAGCATCTTCATGACCTTGGCCTGCATCGGATCTGGCGGAGTCGGGTTCAGCTGCTGCTGCAGGAACATGGTCGCGCCCATGATGATCGGCAGTATGAAGTAGGGATCCTTCAGCGACAGGTCAGTGATCCAGCCCAGCCACTCGGCCTGACGAATCTCGACGCTCTCCATGAGTACCCAATACAGCGAGATGAAGACCGGCATCTGCACCAGAATCGGCAAGCAGCCGCCCAGCGGATTGATCTTCTCTTTCTTGTACAGCTCCATCATGCCCTGCGACATCTTCTGACGGTCGTCGCCGTGCTGTTCACGCAGTGCCTGCAGTTTGGGTGCTACCCGGCGCATGTTGGCCATTGAGCGATAGCTGGTGGCAGACAGCGGGAAGAAGATCAGCTTGATCAGACAGGTCAGCAGGATGATGCTCCAGCCCCAGTTACCGACGAAGCTGTGGATGAAGCTCAGCACGACAAACAACGGCTGGGCAATCCACCAGAGGAAACCATAGTCGATGGTTAAATCCAGACCGGGCGAAATCGCTTTCAGGTCGTCCTGAATCTTCGGACCCGCATAGAACTGGCTCTTGATCGTGGTCTGCTCACCTGGCCCAACGCTGACCGAGGGGCTGGTGAAACGAACGATGTAGTTGCCCTGACTATCCTTCAGTGTGCTGAAGGTGTGCTGGGTGTTCGCATCGGGTATCCAGGCACTGACAAAGTAATGCTGGAGCCAGGCAATCCAGCCGCCGTTGACCTTTTCGTTCAGCTTTTCGTCATCCAGCTCGCCCATCTTCATCTTGGTATAAGAGCTGTCTGCGCTCCAGTAGGCAGCACCCAGGAAGGTGGCCATGCCGGTGGCAGTAGAGCTGGAAGGATCGCCGCTGCTATCGCGCTTGAGCTGCCCAAAGGCACTGCCGGACCAGCTCTCGGTGCTCTGATTGTCGATCAGGTAGTCCACTTCAACCAGATAGGTGTCGCGGCTGAAAGTGTAGCGCTTGGTGAAGTTAACGCCTGCATCGCTGGTTTTCAGGTCAACCACCAGGCTGTCCTGACCCTCGCTCAGGGTATAGCTGCTCTGCTCGCTGGTGTAGCGTGCCCGACCTTTGGCACTATCCGGACCCTGGCGGCCAGTCAGACCACTTTGCGCGACGTACAGACGGTTGCTGGACTGTTCCATCAGCTGGAAAGGCAGATCCGGACGATCCTTGCGCGCTGGGTATTGGGGCAGTGACAGCGAGACAATGTCGCCGCCAATCGGGTTGATGGTGACATTCAGCGTACCGGTCGAAACCTGGATAAGGTTGTCGTTCTGTTTGGCTGGCAGGTCACCGGCGCTCACGGTAGGTTCACCGTTGGCATCGATTGGCTGGGGAACATCGCTGTTCGCACCATCAGCCAAAGGAGCAGTGTCGGTAGGCAGATCGGAATTATTGATCGGTGCCACGTTGGTTTCAGCAACAGGGGGAAGATCCTGTTGCATGAAATCAGTGTTCCACTGCAAAACCATGAGATAGGTAATCACGAGCAAGGCAGCTATGAGGATATTTCGTTGCATGTTCATGGTTTTTTGGCCATCTGGGAAGGTCGGTTGTCAGAGTGAGTTGGTACTGGATCGTACCCGCCAGGATTCCACGGGTGACAGCGCCCCAGGCGCCGGGCACTCAGCGCAACGCCTTTGAGCAAACCATGTTGTTCTATGGCTTCTTGGGCGTAGCAGGAACAGGAGGGATAGAAACGGCAATGGCTGGCCATCAGAGGACTGATAGCGTAGCGGTAAACCTTGATCAGTCCGAGTGCGACATTACGCATTGGATGACGGGGGTCCAGAGGTGCGTGAGCGATTTTTCGCAGCGGTCTTAATAAGCCTGCGCCACATGCCCTCGTAGAGAGCATGTAGAGCAGTATTGTCCAGGTCGCCTACGCCCTTACGAGCGAGCACGACAATATCCAGGTTGCCCAACTCAGCGCGATGCTGGCGGAACGACTCACGGGCGACACGCTTGACCTTGTTACGATCAACTGCCCGCCGGACATTTTTCTTGGCAATAACCAGACCCAGCCTGGCGTGTGCCAGTTCGTTCTCTCTGGCAAGCAACAACAGACTGGGTCCTGAGGCTTTACAGGTGGCTCCATCGAATACGTTCTTGAAATGCGCAGGCGTTAATAGCCTGTATTCAGGAGCGAAGCCGAGACCCACCTGGCAGCCGGTTCTTAAGCTGACAGGCGCTGACGGCCTTTGGCACGACGACGGGCCAAAACCGCACGACCGTTTTTGGTGGCCATACGTGCACGGAAACCATGGTTGCGCTTGCGCTTCAATACGCTGGGTTGGAACGTTCTTTTCATCTTCAGATACCTGAGTAATTCACATCAGAGCAAAGTGCCCTTTCAAGGGATCGGCAATTCTAGAGAATAAGATCGCTTAGGTCAATTTGAATTACACCTGATTGGATAACTAAAAAACAAAATAAAATCAGATCTTTAAATAGATAAATGATGTTGTTGTATATGGTGCAGCACCTTTCCGTGGATAAGTCATTTAACCGCTTTTAAATCATGCTCTTGGCGCAAGTATAACCTTGTGGGCAAGCGGTTGGCAGGAGGGGGGCAAAGATGTGCTCTTGTTGTGGATAAAGTGGCTAGATATCCACAGGCAGACTTACCCACTGCTTTTAGCGATAGTTGCCAACAAAGCTCAAGTGCGGTTTTCCACAAGGTCTACAGGGCACGTTTTGCAAGGCTCGGTAGCCTGAATTTAAAAGTACGCCGGTTTTTAGTGCTACTTACTGACGCATGCCGAAGAGTGGAATCAGTGCCATCCAGTGTGGATAAGTCGTTGGTGAAGGGATAGAATAGTCGGCTATGTTGTACCGCCTGAGCGCTGGCTTTTGTGGTAACCATCCGACTTCAATAAAAACCGCCACCCGTGGCGGACCGGGGGATTTAGTGTCTGTTGAACTATGGCAGCAATGCATCGATTTTTTGCGAGATGAGCTTCCATCCCAACAGTTCAATACGTGGATTCGTCCCTTACAGGCCGATGGTGATCAGAGTGAGATCCGCCTTTATGCACCCAACCGTTTTGTTCTTGATTGGGTCAACGACAAGTACCTGAACCGTATTCAGGAGCTGCTTGATGACTTGTCGCATGGTCAGGCGCCTTTGGTGTCGCTACTGATCGGTAGTCGTCGCACTACTTCCGCAGGTGCTGTTGCGCCGCGTCCAAGCGGTAACGCAACGTCGGCCCCTTCCGCTCCAGCTAGTCAGCCGCCGCCACCCGCTCCGCGTCAAACCGCGCCAGCCGCCGCGCCCCGTGCGCAGGTCAGCGCACAGGGTTTTCAGCCGGACGCGGGCAAAGCCTTCGCAGAATCCGATGAAGAGAATCGCACAGCGCCTGATCGTAACGAGCAAGCCGGTAATAATCTGGTCAAGCACACCAGTTACCTGAATCGCAGTTTTACCTTTGAGAATTTTGTTGAGGGTAAATCCAACCAGCTTGCTCGTGCAGCTGCCTGGCAGGTCGCCGACAATTTGAAGCACGGCTATAACCCGCTCTTCCTTTATGGCGGCGTTGGTCTGGGTAAGACGCATTTGATGCACGCGGTGGGCAATCACCTGCTAAAGAAAAATCCCGCAGCAAAAATTGTTTATCTGCATTCCGAGCGTTTTGTTGCCGATATGGTCAAGGCGCTGCAGATGAATGCGATCAACGACTTTAAGCGCTACTACCGTTCGGTTGATGCGTTGCTGATTGACGATATTCAGTTTTTCGCCAAGAAGGAGCGTTCACAGGAAGAGTTCTTTCATACCTTCAACGCACTGCTTGAAGGCGGTCAGCAGGTCATTCTGACCAGTGATCGTTACCCGCGTGAAATTGATGGCTTGGAAGAACGTCTCAAATCCCGTTTTGGTTGGGGGCTGACGGTGGCGGTTGAGCCGCCGGAGTTGGAAACCCGCGTTGCCATCCTGATGAAGAAGGCCGAGCAGTCGCGGGTAGATTTGCCGCATGACGCGGCCTTCTTTATTGCGCAGCGTATTCGTTCCAACGTGCGTGAGCTAGAGGGTGCACTCAAGCGGGTTATCGCCAGCTCTCACTTTATGGGTCGGGATATCACCATTGAGTTGATCCGTGACTCGCTCAAGGACCTGCTGGCCTTGCAGGACAAGTTGGTCAGTATTGATAATATTCAGCGTACCGTCGCCGAGTACTACAAGATCAAGGTGTCCGACGTACTCTCCAAGCGCCGTTCGCGTTCGGTGGCCAGGCCGCGCCAGGTGGCTATGGCGCTATCAAAAGAGCTAACCAACCATAGCTTGCCCGAGATCGGCGATGCCTTTGGTGGTCGTGATCACACAACGGTGTTGCACGCTACGCGTAAAATTGCAGAACTGCGTGAAATTGACGCTGATATCCGCGAAGATTATAAGAATCTGTTAAGGACTCTGACTACCTGATAGTCAAGCAACCATCTGCCAAACTGCACGAGGTCGAGGAAGACAAATGCAATTCACCATTCAGCGCGAAGCCCTGTTGAAGCCCCTGCAATTGGTAGCAGGGGTTGTTGAACGTCGTCAGACACTCCCGGTGCTGTCCAACGTGTTGTTGGTCGTAGACGGCAATACCCTGTCGATGACCGGTACCGATCTTGAAGTTGAGCTCGTGGGTCGGATTAACCTGGAAGAGTCAGCCGAGGCCGGTGAGGTTACCGTCCCCGCGCGCAAGTTGATGGACATCTGCAAATCATTGCCGGATGACGCCACGTTGACCTTCAAGGTCGAAGAAAACAAAGCGATCATCAAGGCAGGGCGCAGCCGCTTTACCTTGGCTACTCTGCCGGCCAATGACTTCCCGAACGTGGAAGACGGTCCTGGCGCTATGAGTTTTTCAATCAGCCAGGCGAAACTACGCCGTCTGATTGAGCGCACCAGTTTTGCGATGGCGCAGCAGGATGTGCGTTATTACCTCAACGGCCTGCTGCTTGAGATCAATAAGGGGCAGCTGCGTGCAGTGGCTACCGATGGTCACCGTATGGCGATGTGCACCGTCGATGCGGAGATAGATTACCAGGAGCGCTATCAGCTGATCGTGCCGCGCAAAGGTATTCTCGAATTGTCTCGATTGCTGGGTGAAGCAGATAACAGCGTTAACATTGTGTTGGGCACCCATCACATTCGCGCGACCACCGGTGACTTTACCTTCACTTCCAAGTTGGTAGACGGCAAGTTTCCAGACTATGAGCGTGTGCTGCCACGCGGCGGTGACAAGATTGTATTGGCCGACCGTCAAATGCTGCGTGATGCCTTCAGTCGTACGTCGATTCTGTCTAACGAAAAGTACCGAGGTATTCGTTTGATGCTGCAGGCTGGCCAGTTGAAGATTCAGGCCAACAACCCTGAGCAGGAAGAAGCGGAAGAAGAAGTGATGGTCGATTACAACGGTAGTGCGCTGGAGATTGGCTTTAATGTCAGTTATCTGCTCGATGTGATGAACGTGCTGGGTCATGAACAGGCGAAGCTGATTTTGTCCGATGCCAACAGCAGTGCCTTGGTTCAGGAAGCCGAGTCCGAAGACAGTCTTTACGTCGTCATGCCTATGCGCCTCTAACGCGTAATGCCGCTAAAACGCCTTTCCGTCACCGCGGTGCGCAATTTGCACCCGGTGACCATCTTCCCCTCCCCTCGTATCAATATCCTTTCCGGCGCCAACGGTAGTGGTAAAACCAGCCTGCTGGAAGCCGTGCATATTTTGGGTCTGGCTCGTTCTTTTCGCAGTACACGCCTTCAGCCGGTTATTCAGTACGAGCAGAATGCCTGCACAGTCTTTGCTGAAATTGAGCGACCTGGTGTGCCGCTGTGTTCCATGGGCATTACCCGTAACAAACAGGCCGATTACGAGATACGGGTGAACGGCCAGAATGTTAAAAGCACCGCTCAGCTCGCCGAAACCTTGCCGCTACAACTGATCAACCCCGATAGCTTTCGCTTGCTCGAAGGAGCGCCTAAACAGCGCAGGCAGTATCTCGATTGGGGTGTGTTCCACGTGGAACATCGTTTTCTGCCTGCCTGGCAGCGTCTGCAAAAGAGCCTGAAACAACGGAATTCATTGCTCCGACGTGGTAGAATCGAGCGTTCGATGTTGTCCCCGTGGGAGACAGAGCTGGTCGCCGCTGGCGAGCAGATAGACCTGTTCCGCAGGGAGTACATCAGCCAGCTAAAGCCGGTATTTGAAGCGGTGCTCGGTGAGCTCTTGCAGCTCGATGGTTTGTCCCTCAGTTACTATCGCGGCTGGGACAAGGAGCGCTCTCTGGCTGAGGTGTTGGATAGTCAGTTTGATCGTGACCTATCGATAGGGCATACCCAATCCGGGCCTCAACGCGCTGACTTGCGGCTAAGAATCCAGGGGCTCAATGCGGCTGAGGTTTTGTCTAGGGGGCAGCAGAAGCTTGTGGTCTGCGCGTTGAAGTTGGCGCAGGGGCGAATGCTAAAGGAGTTTGGGCGGCAACAGGACTGCGTATTCCTGGTTGATGACCTTCCTTCCGAGCTTGATCAGAACCACCGGCAGGCGCTTTGTAGTTTGCTTGAGTCGCTCGACTGTCAGGTGTTTATCACCTGCGTTGAGCCTGAGCCGCTATTGAACTGCTGGAAAAAAGAGACACCTTTATCCATGTTCCACGTGGAACATGGACACATTGTGCAGACCGAATGAAGTCTGGAGTGACTTAAGATGACCGACAATAAAGCCTATGATTCATCGAGCATTAAGGTACTGAAAGGCCTTGATGCAGTCCGTAAGCGTCCTGGTATGTATATCGGTGATACGGACGATGGCACGGGCCTCCACCATATGGTCTTTGAAGTCGTCGATAACTCTATCGATGAAGCCCTCGCGGGACACTGTACCGATATCGACATTATCATCCACACCGATGAGTCCATCACCGTACGCGACAACGGTCGCGGCATTCCGGTAGACGCTCACGAAGAAGGCGTCTCTGCAGCCGAGGTCATCATGACCGTGCTGCACGCCGGTGGTAAGTTCGATGACAACAGCTACAAAGTGTCTGGCGGCCTGCACGGTGTAGGGGTATCCGTGGTCAACGCGCTCTCTGAGGAGCTGATCCTGACTGTGCGACGCCACAACAAAGTGTGGGAGCAGACCTACGTCCATGGCGTCCCACAGGCTCCTCTCGCGCCGGTTGGTGATACTGACAGCACAGGCACCCAGATTCACTTCAAGCCATCTTCCGAAACCTTCAGCAGCATCAGTTTCAGCTGGGATATCCTCGCCAAGCGATTGCGTGAATTGTCCTTTTTGAACTCGGGTGTCGGTATCAACCTGACTGACGAGCGTTCGGGTAAGAAGGAACTGTTCAAATACGAAGGCGGCCTGCGGGCATTCGTTGATTACCTCAACGTCAACAAGACCACCATCAACTCCGTGTTTCACTTCAACCTGCAGCGCGACGATGGTATTGCAGTAGAAGTGGCGATGCAGTGGAATGACAGTTTCAACGAGAGCATCCTCTGTTTTACCAACAACATTCCGCAGCGCGATGGTGGTGCTCACCTTGCCGGTTTTCGTAGTGCCCTTACCCGCACACTGAATACCTACATCGAGCAGGAAGGTCTGCTGAAAAAGCTGAAGGTGGCAACTTCCGGTGATGATGCCCGTGAAGGTCTGACCGCGATCATTTCGGTTAAAGTGCCCGATCCCAAGTTCTCGTCGCAAACCAAAGATAAACTGGTTTCGTCAGAAGTGAAGACGGCAGTAGAGCAGGAAATGAACAAGTCCTTTGCTGATTACCTGTTGGAAAAACCAGGCGAAGCCAAGGCCGTTGTCGGCAAGATGATTGATGCTGCCCGCGCCCGTGAAGCAGCACGCAAAGCGCGTGAAATGACACGTCGCAAAGGTGCTCTGGATATAGCAGGTTTGCCCGGCAAGCTGGCTGACTGTCAGGAGAAAGACCCTGCCCTTTCCGAACTCTACATAGTGGAGGGTGACTCGGCCGGCGGATCCGCCAAACAGGGCCGAAATCGTAAGACGCAGGCGATCCTCCCGCTTAAGGGTAAGATTCTTAACGTTGAAAAAGCGCGCTTTGACAAGATGCTCTCCTCTGCGGAAGTCGGCACGCTGATCACTGCCTTGGGTTGTGGCATTGGCCGTGAAGAGTTCAATATCGAGAAGTTACGCTACCACAACATCATCATCATGACCGATGCTGACGTCGACGGCTCACACATCCGCACGCTGCTGTTGACCTTCTTCTTCCGTCAAATGCCTGAGCTGATCGAGAACGGCTACATCTATATCGCCCAGCCACCACTCTACAAGATCAAGAAAGGTAAGCAGGAACAGTATCTGAAGGACGATGAAGCACTGGAAGAATATCTGACGCAGTCTGCGTTGGAAGATTCCTACCTGTTCGTCAACGAGGATGCACCTGGGATTACCGGTGAAGCGCTGGAGCGCATCGTGCAGGAGTTCCGCTCGGTAATGCGCACGCTCAAGCGTCTGGCTCGGCTGTATCCACAGGAACTGATGGAGCACTTCATCTATCTGCCGCGTCTCACCGTGGAAAACCTGGCAGATAAAGCCTACATGGATACCTGGTTGAAAGGCTTTGAAGCCCGTGTATTGACCGGTGAGAAATCTGGCCAGCAATACAACGTCAACCTGCGTGAAGATCGCGAGCGTCACCTGTGGTTGCCCGAGGTGGAGTCCATCACTCACGGCCTCTCAAGCTATGTCACCTTTAACCGTGACCTGTTCGCGAGTAACGACTACCGCACTATGGCGGAGTTGGGCGAGAAGCTACAGAGCCTGCTGGAGTCTGGCGCCTACATGCAGCGCGGCGAGAAGAAGAAGCCGATCAGTACCTTCAAGGAAGCACTGGAATGGATGATGACGGAAACAGCGCGTCGCCACACTATTCAGCGCTACAAAGGTCTGGGCGAGATGAACCCGGATCAGTTGTGGGAAACCACGATGGACCCGGAAAGCCGCCGTATGCTGCAGGTGAATGTTGAGGACGCCATTGCGGCGGACCAAATCTTCAACACGCTGATGGGCGATCACGTTGAACCGCGTCGTGAGTTCATCGAGAGTAACGCTTTGGCAGTATCCAACCTGGATGTCTGATCCCGTGTAGGCGGGCAAAGTTAGTTGCCCTTTGGGCCAAAGTTATGTGGTTCGGCCAAAGTTAATGTTGGTCGTACGGACGAGAAAACCCTCAGTAGATTTAGATCTGCTGGGGGTTTTTGCTTTCCGGAGGATGCACAGGCTGTGAATAAAGACACGTGCTCATCGCGAGCGTTGACAGCAGAGATACTTTTTCTGGCTCTGGTTGATCAGCGGTAGTAGGTATACCAGCAGAAAACCGACAATCTCCTTATTCACGGTTTTGACCGATTTGATCTTCACGGGCAAACGTTCCAGTCCTTAACTCGAGGCAAACAGCCATACCAGCCCAAAGCACAGGCCGCTCAACACCAGCGCCGTCAGCAGATAACCGCTTCGCACCAGCCAGTGGGCGGCCAGATATTCAAGCGAGGGCACGCTGCGCTGCCAGGCGTTGCTGATTTCCACAAGCCATAGAGTCAGGCAGATGGGCGACAGTGCCGTGGAGACCAGCGCCAGCTTGGCGAGCCGGTTAAATACTTGCACCCTCCGGGGTATGGGCGCTGATCTTGCCCTTTTTCGCTGCGGGTTCGCCTTCGCGGTTATGACTAAAGGCTTCTTTGAGCACTGCCTTCATCAGTTGCTCGGCGTGGAGCTCGCTTTTGCTGATTTGACCTACAAGTTGATTGAGCAAACTTTCAGTTTTACGTAACGTTCTAATGATCTCGTTAGCCTCGGGTATCGAAGGCAGACCAAATACAGTGTTTCGGATTTTAATGCCATTCAGTGCTGGTTGGTTTCCTCCTGATGCATCGCTCCTTGTTCTTTCATAACGAGACAAAAAGAAATACCAGATAATCTCAGGAATGATTCCGTCATACGGTCGGATGGCACAAACGTTTTGGTTAGTGGCGGCGTCAATATTTAGGATTGCGGCCTGCCCTCTAGTTTTTCCCTGCCCTATCATGGCGACAAGGACACTTCCTTTTGGATTTATCCTGGCGGACGACCCGCCAAGTGCTTTTTGAGTTATTTTCTCTCTCGCATTGCCAATATAATTGTTGGCGACTTCACCGCTCGATATCCAATTTATCGTACCACCCCAATACTCAGGATTGTTACGATCTGGTGTTGCACCAACCTTGATTTCAGCAATGTCACCCAACCGACACCATTCCCACCCATGCGGCAGTGGAAACGGCTTTTCTTCATCCGAGATTGGCGGCAATGGTTTTTGCGCTTTGATTTTATTCTCTTTAATCAGTTGCGCTTTTTCGGCGGAGATACGCTTGATTAGTTCGCTGGCAGACTCCAGATTGGGGTTTTGCGCTCTCCAGCCAGCGGAGAGTTTGCCTTCGATGGCTTCCTGCAAAATCCGCTGGCGCAATTTTTTTAGCAACGTTTGTTGATGGTTAAGCTCATGCCTAAGATCAGCATCTTCATTTTCAATACGCTGAAACCGACGGAGAATAGATAGCTGCTCCTCTTTATCAGGCAGCATGATTTCTAGCGATAAGAGATGCTTGGGCTTGATCTCAGTTTTAATGCCTCCTTTTACCTGCTCTTTCAGCAACTGAATAAAGATTGGTGACTTCAGAAATCGCTTGAAATATTCAACGCTGACTTTGCTTTCATCAAAGGTATAAGACGAATAGTGAATAGTCGCGGTGACATCAGAGCGGCCGTGATAAACGCCCAAGGCTCCCTTGGCGACGTTGATGCCAGAAATGACCAAATCACCCTGCTTAATCAGGATCATGTCCGTTTTGCTGGGCTTTTCAGCAATGTGAAAATTTCCGGAGAAATCAATCTTGTCTACTCGCCGAAAACCAGAAATTTCCTGAGATTCAGGCTTGTAACGGCCTTCCCGCTCAAAAAGGAAGTCCCCAACTTTAATCTTGTTCCAAACGGCCACTACACCAACTCCTTGCGCAACTGCTCCAGTAATTGATCGCCTTTGGCAAAGGACTGATGAAGCAGATCGAGTAATTCGGTGCTGCTGTGTTGCTTTTCTTCTTCGGCGCGATGCGGATTTTTGATGTCTAGGTTGTAGCCATTGGCTTTAATGAAGTCGATATCCACCTGCCAGGCGTGGTCGTTTTCGGGTTCTACCCCGTTTCTGCGGTCTGTCAGAAAACGGCAGTGATGAGAATGTCAGGTTCATTCACAGCTTAAGCTTTCTTCTGTGACGCCCATGGTCTATGATTTCCTTATTGACAAAAAGTCAATGCTGGCCACAACGTGTTGGTTTCAAAGAGATTTTTGAGTCGTAGTATTTGCGTCAGGTTAACTTTGGCCAAACGTAGGTTTTGGCCAATTAACTTTGACCGAAGTGGAAAATAACTTTGGCCAAAGTCGTTCAGAAGCGTGATTTTTGGTTAGGTATGGGTCGCTTAACTTTGCCCGCCTACATCCCGGTCGGCGATAAGAAAAACCCCTTAAGGCAAATGCGTTAAGGGGTTTTTTATACTGCTGGTCAGCTGAGGTCTAACGAAAGTCGTCAGTCAGATCGGAATCAGAAAAGCCAGAGGGTGCGGCTTGTTGCTCTGGTTCGGCTGCTGTCGGCTTTTCCTCTTCGCCGGTGGCGAGCGGTGACTCGGATCGGGTGTCGTTGAACTTGGATTTCAGCTTGAGATCGGTAGGTGAGTCGGCGTAGCGCAGGGCCGTTTCCAGCGTCACGCTGCCGGCATTGACCAGCTCATGGAGATGCTGATCGAAGCTCTGCAGGCCCGGCTCCTGCCCCCGATTCATTGAATCCTTTATCTCGGACAGCTCGTCACGGCCAATTAGCGTGCGGATATAGGGTGTGCGTAAGAGTACTTCGACAGCAGCAACGCGCTTTTTCTCTTTGCCTGGTACCAAGCGTTGGGCCACGATGCCGGCCAGGTTCATCGAGATATCGCTTAGCGTTTGCTTGCGCTCCCCTTCCGGAAATAGGTTAACGATGCGCTCAACGGCCTGCACGCTGTTAGTGGCGTGCAGTGTTGACACTACCAGGTGACCGGTTTCGCTGTAATGCAGAGCGTGCTGCATGGTCGCCTTGTCACGAATTTCACCGATCATGATGACGTCGGGTGATTCGCGCAGTACGTTACGCAGGGCGTGCCCAAAGCTTTTGGTGTCCAGGCCGACTTCGCGCTGATCGACGATGGCTTTCTTGTGTTTATGCAGAAACTCTATCGGATCTTCAATGCAAACAATGTGGCCAGCACGATGGGTGTTGCGGTAGTCCAGCATGGCCGCCAGGGTAGTCGATTTACCTGACCCGGTAGCGCCAACCACCAGCACCAGACCGCGATCTTTCAGGGCGAGCTTTTCCAGCTGCTTGGGTAGGCCGAGCTCGGCGAAGGGTGGAATCTTGTGGCTGATGTGGCGAACCACCATGCCGACTTCGCTGCGCTGGTAGTAGACGTTGATACGAAAGCGACCGTAGTTGGGCAGCCCAACGGCGAGGTTCATTTCCTGCTCTTCTTCAAACTCCTCGATCTGCTTCTCACTCATGACCTGATAGGCCAGCTCCTTGACTGAGCCGCTGCCTAGTGGCTGATTGCCAAACGCAAAAAAATCACCTTCACGTTTCAGCGTGACCGGAGCGCCGACGCTGAAGAACAGATCAGATCCTTCCTTTTCTACCAGAGCTTTCAGGTAGCGATAAATATCCATAGCAAGACACCGTCAGATTAGTGTTCATCGGTAGCCGTGGCGACCGTTGATTCGCCATTATGGACCATATCCTGTTCAGGCGTCGCGCAGGCTTTGTAACGCGCCATTGATCCAGGCTTCGGCCTGTTTGTTGGCTGCGACAATAGAGCGTGGGTCGCTACCCGCAGGATAGATAGCAGGCCCGATCATGACCTTGATGGTGCCTGGCTTCTTGCTCCAGCCGTGCTTGGGCCAGTACTCACCGGCATTGTGCGCGATGGGGACGATGGGCGCGTTGTTGGCACACGCCAGTGCGGCTCCGCCGCGAGAGAACTTGACCTGCTCTCCAGGCTCTTTGCGGGTGCCTTCGGGGAAGACCAGAATCCATATACCCTCGGCGAGGCGCTGACCGCCGATACGCGTCAGTTGTTGCAGTGAGTTGCGGGCCTTGCTGCGGTCGATCGCGATGGGTTTGGCCAGAGCAAAAGCCCAGCCAAAGAAGGGCACGTAGAGTAGCTCCTTCTTGATCAGCTGCGTTTGCGGGCGAAACAGTTGGGGAAGAAAGAAGGTCTCCCAGGTGCTTTGATGGTTGGACAAGATCACGCCCGGCTGGTCGGGTATATTCTCTCGCCCGATCACTTCGTGCTTGATCCCTACGATGGTCTTGGTCAGCCAGACCGCTGCGCGGGTCCACCACTCGATAATTACCTTGATCCGCCAGCGGGTACTGAGAAAAGGGGCGACAAACACGACCAGAACGCACCAGATACCAGCACTTGAGGCCAACAATAGATAGAACAGGGTGACGCGTAGGCGCATCAGCAATGACATGATTCAGGTTTCCAGAAGATGATCGACAACGGCGCTCAGGTTATCAAAAACCTGAGTGCCTGCGGGCAGCGCTTTGTACTGAGTGCTCTCGCCTTTGCCAGTACGTACCAGGTAAGGCGTGCAGCCAAGGGCAACGCCCGCTTCGAGATCCCGCAGGCTGTCACCTACGGTCGGTACACCGGTCAGTTCAGTGTGCAGCAATTGGGCAATCTGGCGAAATAACCCCGGGGCCGGTTTGCGGCAGTCGCAGCCGGCCTCAGGGGTGTGCGGGCAATAGCGAATCAGATCTACCGTGCCGCCCTGCTCTGCCACTAACTCGCGCAGGCGCTGATGCATGCTTTCCAGGGTGGCCTCGGAGTAATAGCCGCGGCCTACTCCCGACTGATTGGTTGCCACAGCGACGGTCCAGCCAGCCAGGCTAAGGCGCGCCATTGCCGCGATAGAGCCGGGGATGGGAATCCACTCATCCAGCGTCTTGATGTAGGCGTCGGAATCCTGATTGATGACACCGTCGCGGTCGAGAATGATCAGCTTCACAGCGGCAAGCTCCTAGCGGCAAGCTACAAGCCAAAGCGGACGCATCGCCGCCCAGTGCTCGTAGCTTGTTGCTGCTTCAACCCAATAGCGATATATCGGCGACACCGAGGAACAACCCGCGCAAACGTGCCAGCAGCGCGTAGCGGTTGGCTTTTACTGCGGGGTCTTCGGCGTTGACCAGCACCTGATCGAAGAAGGCATCCACAGGCTCGCGCAGCCCTGCCAGGCGCTCGAGTGCCTGCTGGTACTGCCGGTCAGCTGCCAGCGGCGCGACGTGCTGTTCAGCAGCCGCTACGGCGCTGGCCAGCGCTTGCTCCGCCGTTTCCTGCAGCAATGCGTTGTCGATGGCGGTAGCTACCTCACCGTCAGCCTTGGACAGAATGTTGGATACGCGCTTGTTGGCAGCGGCCAGGGTGTCGGCTTCGGGTAAGCGGCGGAAAGCCTGTACGGCCTGCACGCGCTGATCAAAGTCCAGCGGCGATACCGGGCTAACGGCTCGCACCGACTGGTAAACGGCAACATCGATACCTTCGTCTTCGTAGCGGGCGCGCAGGCGATCAAAAATAAAGTCCTGCACCAGCGCGATCAGGCCGTCGGCTTTTACCCGTTCGCCGTACTGTTGGATGGCAACCTGCAGGGCGGCGTTCAGATCCAGTTCCAGCTGCTTCTCGATCAGGATACGCAGCACGCCCAGTGCCGCACGACGCAGCGCATAGGGGTCCTTGGAACCGGTGGGGAGCATGCCAATACCGAAAATGCCAACCAGGGTATCGATTTTATCAGCCAGCGCGACAGCGGCGCCGGTCAGGGTGCTGGGCAGCTCGGCGCCCGCGCCACGGGGCATGTATTGCTCGTTCAGCGCAAGAGCAACATCCTCGGCCTCGCCGTCGTGTTTGGCGTAGTAATAACCGGCGATCCCCTGTAACTCGGGGAACTCGCCGACCATCTCGGTCGATAGGTCGCACTTGCTCAGCAGACCGGCGCGCTGCGCCATGGTACTGTCGCCGCCAATGTGTTCAGCGATAAAGCCGGCCAAGTTGGAGACGCGGGTGGCCTTGTCGAAGACGCTACCCAGTTCAGCCTGGAATACCACATTGGCCAAGCGCTCATTGTGGCTTTCCAGCGGCTGCTTTTTATCCTGCTTGAAGAAAAACTCGGCGTCGGTCAGGCGCGGGCGCACGACTTTCTCGTTACCCTCGATGATCTGCCGTGGGTCTTTGCTTTCCAGGTTAGAGACGGTAATAAAGCGGGGTAGCAGCTTGCCGTTGGCATCCAGCAGGCAGAAGTACTTCTGGTTATCCTGCATGGTGGAGATTAGAGCTTCCTGCGGCACATCAAGGAATCGCTCTTCAAAGCTGCACACCAAAGGTACCGGCCACTCGACCAGCGCGGTCACTTCGTCCAGCAGATCTGGCGGTACGATTGCGGTGCCCTGCTGCTCGGCGGCCAGCTCTGCTACCCGCTGGCTGATCAGCTCGCGACGCTCGGCAAAATCGGCAATCACATAGGCCTTGCGCAGCGCATCGGCATACGCGGATGGCGAGCTGATGGTGATGTTGTCCGGATGATGGAAGCGATGGCCGCGCGACTGGTTTCCAGCGCTCTGGGCCAGAATATCACAGAGGACCACCTGTTCACCCAGCAGCATCACCAGCCATTGGGTGGGGCGCACAAATTCGGTTTTGCGATCGGCCCAGCGCATGCGCTTGGGGATCGGCAACGCGGCCAATGCGGCATCAACGATGCCAGGTAGCAAGTCAGCGGCGGGTTGACCGGGTATGGCCTGTACAAAGCGCAGCTTGGGGCCGCTTTGATCCAGCTCGGCGACGCTAACGCCACACTTGCGGGCAAAGCCTTCGGCGGCTTTGGTTGGGTTGCCGTCCTTATCAAAAGCGGCTTGGACCGGCGGGCCGTCCATTTGATTGCTGCGGTCGGGTTGCTGGCTGGCAAGCTGGTCCACCTGAATGGCCAGACGACGCGGCGCCGCAAAGTAACGCGCCGCGCGGTAATCCAGAGCGGCTTCTTTCAGCCCTTTTTCAACACCTGCAAGAAAGGCCTCGGCGAGCTTTTTCAGTGCCTTGGGCGGCAGCTCTTCGGTACCCAGTTCAACCAGAAAATCCTGAGCCTGCATTATTCGGCCTCCTTCAGCTTGGCCAGTACTTCATCACGCAATTCGGGGGTAGCCATCGGGAAACCGAGGCGGGCGCGAGCCAGCAGGTAACTCTGGGCGATGGCACGAGACAGTGAGCGCACACGTAAAATGTAGCGCTGACGCTCGGTTACCGAGATAGCGCGGCGCGCATCCAGCAGGTTGAAAGTGTGCGATGCCTTGATGACCATCTCATAGGCTGGCAGCGGTAGCGCCAGTTCAATTAGCCGGTTGGCTTCGCTTTCATAGAAGTCGAACAGGCCAAACAGCTTATCGACGTTCGCGTGTTCAAAGTTGTAGGTCGACTGCTCCACTTCGTTCTGGTGGAACACATCGCCGTAGGTGACCCTGCCGAACGGCCCATCGGAGTACACCAGATCGTAGACTGAATCGACGCCCTGCAGGTACATCGCCAGACGCTCAAGACCGTAGGTGATCTCACCGGTTACCGGGTAGCACTCGACGCCACCGACCTGCTGGAAGTAAGTGAACTGGGTCACTTCCATGCCGTTCAGCCAGACTTCCCAACCCAGACCCCAGGCACCCAGCGTAGGGGATTCCCAGTTATCTTCGACAAAGCGGATATCGTGTACCAGCGGGTCGATGCCGATGTGACGCAGGGAATCCAGGTACAGCTCCTGGATGTTGTCCGGGTTCGGTTTGAGTACCACTTGAAACTGGTAGTAGTGCTGCAGGCGGTTGGGATTCTCGCCGTAGCGACCATCAGCCGGGCGGCGGCTGGGCTGCACATAGGCGGCGTTCCACTTCTCCGGGCCAATGGCGCGCAGGAAGGTGGCGGTGTGGAAGGTGCCGGCACCCATTTCCATGTCGTAGGGTTGCATCACCACACAACCCCGCTCTGCCCAATAGCTTTGCAGGGCAAGGATCAGTCCTTGAAAGGTGTGGACGGCTGGATTGGTCTGAGTCACGTGGTTCACCCGGGTAGGCTGCGAAATAAAGAAAGGGCGCAGTATACAGGATTATGGGCGCAGACAGCGAAGGGGCTGCTGCCTTGCCGGGTTGGCTGCAGACGGTTGACGAGTACTGGTCGTCAATATTACGGCAGAAAAGAGTGGTTTCTTGTTTGTTGCCTTTTTTTTGTCTTTTGAGCACTATGTCACGATTCTAATATTGTGTTGATATCAGATGATGCTGTTCAAACAGGGAGGTAAGCTTGAAACTTAAAAATAGACTTTTGCCGTTCAGCTTTGTGGCTGGATTGTGTTTGCCGATGGTTGGCTTTGCTGAGCCGGGCCCGCTTGATCCGAGTATGAATCCGTCCGTGACTGTTGAATATGGTGGTAGCACCTACAGCATTTCAAGGGTAGTTACCTCCTACAACGATAACCCCGATCTTCTCACTTCTCAGCCTTGGTGGGGTAATCCCAGCCTTGCCTCTGGACTGAGCCAGGCGGTTGCTGACGCAGAAAACGTGAGTGTGCGGCTAGTGTTTGCTTACAGCATCAAGGATGGCTCGATCTCCATCTTTTGGGAGGAAGCGCCTGGCTCTGTGGTTGACTGCCCGACCGGCTGTCCCTCACTGGACCTCTACGATGACTACGCCATCCTCAACGAGCTGATAACGCAGGCATCCATGGCCAACAGCCTGCAGTCAACCTCGCAAGGTTTCAGCTCGCTCAATAGCGGCCTGAATATGATGATCAATGGCGCTCACAGTCGTCCGTTGTCGCGTATGGTTGCGCCGGGCAAGAGCACATTCTGGGCGGCGGGTGACTGGGGTACGGATGAGCATGGCCAGCGTTCCGGCTCCGCTGGGCTGGCGGAAGTGGGGGTTGGTCACAACTACGGTAGCTTTCAGTTTAACGCGTCACTGGGTCAAACCTGGGCGCGGCAGAATTTGAGCAGCAATGGCCGTGCCGAAAGTGACGGCCAGTATCTGTTGGTAGAAGGCATCGTCCCGGTCTCTGCAGAGCAAAACCTGTTCGCGACCCTGGGTGCCTTTGGTCACTGGGGCGAGATAGACATGCGTCGTGGCTACATCAGCGCCAGCGCGCTGGATTCATCCAAGGGTAATGCCGATAGTCAAACCTGGGGCCTGCGGGCACGTTTGGACTGGGTCGATGCGCTGTCGCTGGGTAATACCGGAATCAGCCCCTACGCGGATCTGAGCTATACCCACTCAAAGCTTGATGGTTACACCGAGAAAGGCGGTGCGAATCCGGCCAGTTTTGATAGTCGGACAGACCGCTATACCGAAGCGCGCCTGGGCTTTGGCACAGAAACACCGCTGAGCTGGTGGTCTGGCTATAACCTGGTTGCCAATCTTGAGGCGGCCCATCGGTTTGAAGATCGCAGCGCCGGCGTCAGCGGCAATGTGAATGGACTCTTCACTTTCAACCTACCCGGCGAAGATTACCAGAACGATTGGTTGAAGGCCGGTGTTGGTATCGAAGGTTTGCTGGGCGACGGCAAGGCCTCGCTGATGCTGAACGGCACCACCGATAGCGACCAACCTGACATGTGGGTTGCGGCGAGCTACCAGTTGTCCTTCTGATAGCGCTTGCAGATAACCTGATACGGCGTCCGATGGCGCCGTGACGGTCTGCTTTACCATGCTCCGGTTCAGGCCGGAGTCATTGGCGCTTCGTTTGTCCCCTGCTGTTTTCTCATCCCGTCTTCCGCCTTTCTTCTCCCTTGTCTGTGCTGGTGCTTATCGGCCGCATTGTCCTGCCCGCTCAATCACATGCCGCAGGCTGTCAAAGTCGATATTGGCGCCCGAGTTGATGGCAACCAGTACCTGATCCTTGATCTCTTCGCGTGCGACGTAGGCTTTTAGCCCGGCAACTGCCAATGCGCCAGAGGGTTCGGTGATGGATCGGGTGTCGTCGTAAATGTCGCGCACCGCGGCGCAGATGTCGTCGTTGCTGACCGTAATCACTTCATCCACGTAGTGGCGGCAGAGCGCAAAGTTGTGTTCCCCCACCTGCGCCACGGCGACGCCGTCAGCGAAACGGCCGACCTTGGGTAGCACCACGCGACTGCCCGCCGCCAGCGCTGCTTGCAGGCAGTTGGACTCCTCCGATTCGACGCCGATGATGCGGATCTCGGGGCGCAGATACTTCACGTAGGCGGCGATACCGGCAATCAGACCGCCGCCGCCCACGGGTACAAAGATGGCGTCGAGCTGGCCGCCCTGCTGACGCAGCACTTCCATGCCGACGGTGCCCTGCCCGGCGATCACATCTGGGTCATCGAACGGCGGCACGAAGGTGTAGCCGTGCTCTTCGGCCAGTTGCAATGCACGGGTCAGTGCCTCGGGGAAGGCTTCGCCGTGCAGCAGCGCAGTGGCGCCCCGTGAGCGCACACCCTCTATCTTGAGTGCGGGCGTGGTGGTGGGCATGACAATCAGCGCCTTGATGCCAAGTTTCTGCGCCGCCAACGCCAGGCCCTGGGCGTGGTTGCCGGCGGAGGCAGTGATAACCCCCCGTGCTCTGGCCTCGGGACTTAAGCGCGCGACGCGGGTATAGGCACCGCGGATCTTGAAAGAGAACACGGGTTGCAGGTCTTCGCGCTTGAGCAATACCTGATTGCCCAGTTGGGCTGAAAGGCTCTGGGCGGGCTGCAACGGGGTTTCGATGGCGACGTCGTAAACCGGAGCCGACAGAATGCTGGCAACCTGCTGCTTGAGTCTGGCTTGCAGCAGGGAGGGACAATCAGCGGACGCAACGCGCACGTCAACCGGGAGTGCGGGTTGCCTGTCGTCGTCTGCGCTTTGTGCGCTATCGAGGGGGGATGCTGCGGTTGTCATACTGTCTCCTGACGCTTTTTTACCTCAAAGACAGTACAAAAAACCCGCCTCGGAGGCGGGTTTGGGTGCGCACGTAGCTAGCCCGCCGATATGGGAATGGCGGTAATAATCATTCGAGCTGTCAGTGCGCGTGTGCAGTTCATGTCATCGAATCTAGCGGCTGTGCTGGTAGCGGTCAACCTCTTATTCTTTCGGGGCGCTGGGATCAAGCAAGTCTTCGCTCCCGCGCTTACGCTGGTCTGCTGCGATCTGCTCGTCGAGATCGGCCTGGACGCGGGTATCCACTGTGCTGGTTATGTTTTCCTGCAGCGGCACTGTTGGTGCGGTGCTACTCGGTTTGGCGGGCGCGCCCCGTTCGCTGAGTTGCACGCGGTAGATGGGTTCAGGCATATCCATCTCGGCGGCTTCCAGGGCCAGTTTGACCAGGCGGATACCCTCACTCTTGACGCTGGCAAAGTCGTGACTGCGCTGGTCCACCCAGGCTTGATAGCGAATCTGTACGTTGGAGTCGCCCAGCGCGGTGATATAGGCGCGCGGCGGCGGGGTATCCATCACGCCCTCCAGTTCGATGAGGACCTCGACGCCAATCTGCTGGGCGCGTACCAGATCTTCGTTGACGCCGATACCAACATCAAAGGCAAAGCGGCGGCTGGGGTTGCGGGTGTAGTTGAGCATGACACTGCTGAACACCAAGGCGTTGGGGATGCGCAGGTGATTGCCGTCCAGCGTCATAAGAATGGTCGCCCGCGAGGTCAGCGCGACCACAATGCCTTCATTGCCATCAATGGTGACATGATCCTTTGGCGAAAAGGGTTGCCTCAAGCTCATGAGAATACCGGCCAGATAGTTCTCCATGGTGCTCTTGAAGGCGAAGCCGAGCGCCACCCCCATGACCCCTGCGGTGCCCAGTACCGCACCAACCAGTGCGGTGGCATTCATGACTTCCAGTGCGATCAGGATACCGATCAGGCTGATGACCCAACGTATGGTGGTGCGGGTCAGGTCACGCAGGAAAGGGTTGCGCTGGGCGACGCGGTCGAGCACCTGCCGGCGGGCCAGCCAGCTACCCAGGAGCCAGAACACCGCGACCACCACGAGCGCGAGTAGAAACAGCGGTAGCGCCGCCAGCAGGCTGTAACACTCTTCCAGCAGACGCTGCAGTACGGCGTCCATATTGAATGTCAGGGTGTCTGGCATGCGCGCTTCCTCTGCGGTGCGTTGGTGTGTCGGGGATCAGTCATCCCGGGTTAGAACCTCCAGCAGTTCGATTTCAAACTGCAAATCGCTGTTGGCTTTGATGTGCTCACCTACGGAACGTTCCCCGTAGGCCAGGTGCGCGGGTACTGATAAGCGCCGCGTGCCGCCTACTCGCATGCCCATCAGGCCTTGATCCCACCCCTTGATCACGCGGCCGGTGCCGATCACACACTGGAAGGGCTTGCCGCGCTGGTGTGATGAGTCGAACACGCTACCGTCTTCCAGCCAACCGGTGTAGTGGGTGGTGATGAGTGCGCCCTTGACGCACTCCTTGCCGTCGCCAACACAGAGGTCGGTTATCGTCAGTTCGTTACTCATGGCCGTTTCCCGAATGCAGTCCTTAGTCAGTCGGCCGTTTTGGCAACGGCGCGCATAGGGAGTATAAACAGCTCTGGAGTCGATGTTGTGATTGATGCGATACAGGAGTCTTTGTGGATCACCGGAACGATAGATCGATAGCGCCGCTGCGTTGCAGCTGGTGTGGCGACGACCCTTTATATCAGCAGTACCACGATCACGAATGGGGTGTGCCCTGTCGGGATGCGCAGAAGCTGTTCGAGATGCTGCTGCTGGAGGGCTTTCAGGCCGGACTGTCGTGGATTACGGTGCTGCGCAAGCGCGCGCACTATCGGCTTATTTATCGCGGTTTTGATGCCGGGTTTATGGCGAACCAGACGGATACCGAGTTGCAGGAGCTGCTGCAGGATGCGGGCATCATTCGCAATCGGCTGAAAGTTTATGGCGCGCGGCGCAATGCCCAAGCCTGGTTGGTACTGAGTGAGCAGCACGACCCGGTTGAGTGGCTCTGGCAGTTTGTCGGCGGTACACCCCAGATCAACCATTTGGCCAGCCTGCGCGATGCGCCTACCAGTACGCCGGCGGCAGAGGCCATGAGCAAGGCACTGAAAAAGGCCGGGTTTACCTTCGTGGGGCCGACTATCTGTTATGCCTTCATGCAGGCCACCGGTATGGTGATGGATCACGTGACCGAGTGCTTTCGCTACAATGCTTTGCGCGGGGCAGACTAGCCTCGCTCGCTCTGTCGCCTTGGGCGACTTACAATATTGCTTTCATTTTTGCTTGGAGCGTTGCAGTGGAGCGGTTGAAAGGCGCATTCATTATTGGATTTCTCAAGCTCTTTGCCCTGTTGCCATTTTCGGCTGCGCAGGGACTGGGGGCCTTTGTTGGCTGGCTGATGTGGATCTTGCCCAACCGTTCGCGGGATGTCACCCGGATCAACCTCAGCCACTGTATGCCAGAGCTGAGTGAGCCGGAGCTCAACGCGCTGGTGCGGCGGACGCTACTCGACACCGGGCGTAGCATGGCAGAAAGTGCCTGCGCCTGGATGTGGTCGCCGAGCAAAACCATTGGTTTGATCAAAGAGGTGGAAGGTGAGCACCTGCTTGCTGAGGCCATCGCGGCAGGCAAGGGCGTGGTGGGTATCACCAGCCACCTGGGTAACTGGGAGGTACTCAACCACTGGTACTGCTCGCGGGCCAAACCAGTCATTTTCTATCGACCGCCAAAGCAGAAGGCCGTCGATGAGTTACTGCAGCGTCAGCGCACGCAACTGGGCAATAAGGTCGCGGCCTCGACCCGTGAAGGTATTATCAGCGTGATGCGTGAAGTGCGGCGCGGTGGCGCGGTGGGAATTCCTGCCGACCCGGAGCCAGCAGTCAAAAGTGGCGTTTTTGTGCCCTTCTTTGCCACCCAGGCATTGACCAGTAAATTTGTCCCAAACCTGTTGAAAGGTAACGATGCCAGGGCAATCTTCTTCCACTGCCTGCGCCTGCCGGACAACAGCGGCTTCAAGGTGATTCTCGAAGAAGCGCCCGCGGCACTCTATAGTGGTGATGAATATGAGGCGGTCGCCTGCATGAGCGCGGTTATTGAAGGTTATGTTCGGCGCTGGCCCAGTCAGTACATGTGGAGCATGAAACGGTTCAAGAAACGCCCGCCGGGCGAAAAAAGATGGTATTAAGTCATAGCTTGAGCTGAACGACGCGCAGACATACACGCAACCACACCGTAAAGGGCCAGGTTGGAAAAAACCGAACGCGATGTATCAGGGGGTCATGGATTGAGTAACCAGCGGCAGCACCCGCGCACGCCGATGCGGGCGCAGATTAAAATTTGGCACGACAGCTTCGGTGAACTGCTGGCGTATACCAAGGACCTGTCTGATGGGGGCGTCTTTGTTGAGCATGTGAATATGACGGCCTTGCAGCCGGGTGACGAGGTTACCGGTCAGGTGCAAGGTATGCCTTTCGAAGCCCCGGTGCTGCGTATGGTGGTGCAGCGCATCGTCGCTGGCGAAGGCGCTGGTATGCAGTTTCTCGACGAAGCCTGAGGCAGTCGGCGCCTAGCGGCGCCAGAACATGGGAGTGAGCAGCACCAGCAGGGTAAAGACTTCGAGCCGCCCGAGCAGCATGGCGAAGGTCAATATCCATTTTACCGACGCTTCCAGATTGCCGTAGTGCACCGCCACTTCACCGAGACCTGGGCCCAGGTTGTTGATACAGGCGGTCAGCGCGGAAAAGGCGGTGACGAAGTCCAGCCCAGTGCCGAGCAGCAGCAGAAACAGCATGGCAAAGGTGAAGACGTAGACTGCGCAAAACCCCCAAACTGCTTCTACTACCCGATCTGGCACAGGTTTGTTGCCCAGTTTTACCGGGAACACCCCGTGCGGATGCAGCAGCCGCTTGGTTTCGCGCGAGCCTTGCTTGTACAGCAGCAACACCCGAATAACCTTCATGCCGCCGCCGGTTGAGCCAGCGCAGGCGCCAATGAAACTCGCGTATAGCAGCAGGTAAGGCAGCAACGTCGGCCAGGTGGAGAAGTCGGTTACGCCAAAGCCGGTGGTGGTGGCGATGGAGACGGTTTCAAAGGCGGCGTAGCGAATTGAGGTCCAGACATCGTGGTGCTGAAAGTGAATCAGCACTGCGGTACAGACCACAAAGAGCCCAAACAAAATCAACACATAGGCCCTGCATTCCGGGTCCTGCCAGTAGTTCTTCAGCGAGCGAAAGCGCCAGGCCAGAAAGTGCAGAGCGAAGTTGATGCCGGAGATCAGCATGAACAGGATGCAGATACCCTCGATCAGCGGGCTGTTGTAGTAGCCGATACTGGCGTCATGGGTCGAGAAGCCGCCGATGGCGACCGTCGAGAAGCTGTGACCTATGGCGTTAAACAGGTCCATGCCCGCCGCCCAGTAAGCCAGCGCGCAGGCCAGGGTCAGACCTGCGTAGATGTACCAGAGTACCTTGGCGGTCTCGGCGATACGCGGCGTCAGCTTGTTTTCCTTCAAGGGGCCGGGCATTTCGGCACGGTATAGCTGCATACCGCCCACGCCAAGCATGGGCAGAATCGCCACCGCCAAGACGATGATCCCCATGCCGCCAAACCACTGCAGCTGCTGGCGGTAATACAGCAGAGCGCGGGGCAGTGTATCCAGCCCGGTAATTACGGTGGCGCCCGTGGTCGTCAGGCCGGAGAACGACTCGAACACAGCATCGGCCACGCTCAGATCGGGCATCTCCAGCAGCCACAATGGCACCGCACCGAACAACCCCAGTACCAGCCAGAACAGGACCGTAATCAGATAACCGTCGCGGGTTCTAAGCTCGTTGCGTCGGCCATGTACCGGATACCAGATCAGCGCGCCTGCGACCATGGTGATTGCGAAGCCGCTGAGAAAGGCGTTCATCGCCGGTTCGTTGTAATAGAGACCAACGCCCGCCGCCGGCAACATGCTGGTAGAAAACAGCATCAATAGAATGCCGATGATGCGTTGTATCTGGGGATACTGCATGCAGCTGCTTACCTCAGAAGAATGTCAGGCCGACCTGGAACAGGCGCTCGACATCACGGATGTGTTTTTTATCGATCACAAAGAGAATCACGTGATCGTCTGACTCGATGACCGTAGAGTCGTGGGCGATCAGTACTTCATCATCGCGTACGATGGCGCCGATGGTGGTGCCCGGTGGCAGATCAATCTGGCCGATCGCCTTGCCCACCACCTTGGATGAACGTGCGTCGCCATGGGCTACCGCTTCAATAGCTTCGGCTGCCCCGCGGCGCAGGGAGTAGACATTGACGATGTCGCCACGGCGCACATGCGTCAGCAGCGTGCCAATGGTGGTTTGCGACGGGGAGATGGCAATGTCGATCTCCCCGCCCTGTACCAGGTCGACGTAGGCTGGATTGTTGATCAGCGTCATCACCTTGCGTGCCCCCAGGCGCTTGGCCAGCATCGAGGACATGATGTTGGCCTCGTCATCGTTGGTCACGGCACAGAAAATATCGACTTCCTCGATGTTTTCTTCAATCAGCAGCTCACGGTCGGAGGCGCTACCGTGCAGCACTATGGCGCGATCAAGATTCTGTGACAGGTAGTCGGCGCGGGCTTTGCTGGCTTCGATGATTTTGACCTGATAACGATTTTCGATCGCCTCGGCGAGGCGTTCACCGATGTTGCCACCGCCCGCGATCACGACCCGCTTGTGGGTTTTCTCGACGCGGCGCAATTCGCTCATGACCGCGCGAATATCCCGCGTGGCGGCGATGAAAAACACCTCGTCATCGGCCTCGATGATGGTATCGCCCTTGGGGATAATGGGGCGGTCCTTGCGGAAGATGGCGGCAACCCGTGTATCCACGCCCGGCATATGTTGACGCAGGAAACGTAGCTCCTGACCAACCAGCGGGCCGCCATAGTAGGCGCGTACCGCGACCAGCTGCGCCTTGCCCTCTGCAAAGTCGAGCACCTGCAGTGCGCCGGGGGTTTCGATCAGACGTTTGACGTAATTGGTGACCACCTGTTCCGGGCTGATCAGCACGTCGATAGGCACGGCCTCATTGTGGAAGAGTCCGCCACGCGTGAGGTAAGCGGATTCGCGCACGCGGGCGATCTTGGTCGGTGTGCGGAACAGGGTATAGGCGACCTGACAGGCGATCATGTTGGTTTCGTCGCTACTGGTCACGGCAATCAGCATATCGGCGTCGTCGGCGCCGGCCTGACGCAGAATAGTCGGGAAGGAGCCCTTGCCCTGCACCGTACGGATATCCAGGCGATCGCCTAGCTCGCGTAGCCTTACAGCATCGGTGTCGATGACGGTGATGTCGTTGGCTTCACTCGCCAGTTGCGCGGCAAGGCTGCCACCGACCTGCCCCGCGCCGAGAATGATGATCTTCATTAAGCAGACTCCTGCCTGGTCGCCGCCGGGCTGGCGGACAGTTTGACCAGCTTGGCCAGATAAAAGCCGTCGTGCCCGTCAGCCTGCGGCAGCAACTGGCGGCCACAGGGTTGTGCAATGCCGTAGTCGGCGGCGATATCCAACGCCCTTGCTCCGGGCTGGCGTGCGAGAAAAGCTTCGATCACCTGGGTATTCTCCTCGGGTAGCACAGAACAGGTGGCATAAACCAGAATTCCGCCGACCGCCAATGTTTGCCACAGTTGGTCCAATATCTCGCCCTGCAGACTGGCCAGTGCGCTGATGTCAGCTGCCTTGCGCGTCAACTTGATATCGGGATGGCGGCGAATCACGCCGGTCGCCGAGCAGGGCGCGTCCAGCAGGATACGCTGGAATGGAGTGCCATCCCACCAGTCTGCCAGGTCGCGTGCATCTGCTGCCTTCAGCGTAGCGGTTAACTGCAGGCGCTGGAGATTCTCCGCGACGCGCTTCAGGCGCTGCGGCTCCAGATCCAGCGCCAGCATTTCGTTCAGCGCTGGCTGCTGCTCCAGCATCTGACAGGTCTTGCCACCAGGGGCGCAACAGGCGTCGAGTACTCGCTGACCTGGTTGCAGATCCAGCAAGGGCGCAGCCAACTGAGCGGCCTCGTCCTGCACGCTGACCTGGCCTTGGGCGAAGCCTGGTAGTTGCTGCACATCGCAGGCTTGCGCTAGCTGAATGCCCACGGCGCTGAACTCGCAGGCCTTGGCGACAATGCCTGCGTTTTGCAAGGCAAGCAGGTAGTCGTCGCGGCTGACCTGCTGTTGATTGACGCGCAGGGTCATCGGCGGGTGCAGATTGTTGGCGTGGGTGATGGCGTCCAACTGCTCGGGCCAGGCACGCTGTAGGCGTTTGAACAGCCAGCCGGGATGCGAAACGCGCTCTGAGGGTGATTGGTCGACGGCCGCTAGTAGCGCTTCACTTTCACGCTGTACGCGGCGCAGAACGGCGTTGAGCATGCCTTTGGCCCAGGGCTTACCCATCTCGGCGGCGCACTCCACCGTGGCGGCAATGGCGGCATGAGCTGGCACACGCAGGTAAAGTAGTTGGTAGAGCCCCACCAGCAGCAGTGCCTGCAAGTCGAGGTCGGCTGCCTTCATGGGCTTATTCAGTAGATCGCGGGTCAGCGCATCCAGGCGTGTATACCAACGAGCGGTGCCAAAGGCCAGCTCCTGTACCAGTGCCTGATCACGCGCTGCCACCTCTTTTAGCTGGGTGGGCAAGCTACTGCCCAGTGACGCTTTGCCTGCCATTACCGCCGTGAGTGCGCGGGCAGCCGCCAGACGTGGGCTCACAGACCGTTACTCAACAGCAAGCCGGGAGCAAACTGGTCGCGGCGGGCGTTGTACAGATCACTGAAAGCGAGCGGTTTGCCGCCGGGCAATTGCAGACGGGTCAGCAGTAATGCCTGTTCGCCGCAGGCAACCAGCAGGCCTTCTTTGCTGCATTTCAGCACTTCACCGGGTTGGCCTTTGCCTTCAGCCGCTTGTGCTGCCCAGATCTTGAGTGGTTTCCCATCCAGGCCGGCATGCGCCAGAGGCCAGGGGTTAAAGGCGCGGATCAGGCAGTCCAGCTCAGTGGCACTGCGTTGCCAATCGATAGCAGCGGCTTGCTTGTTCAGTTTATGCGCGTAGGTAGCGAGCGCATCGTCCTGCACCTCTGCCATGAGGCTACCGGCAGCCAGTCCATCTATCGCTTGCAGTACCGCCGGTGGCCCCAGTTCGGCAAGCCGGTCGTGCAGACTGCCGCCGGTATCGGCGGGGCTGATGGGGGTGGTTACCTTGAGCAGCATGGGGCCGGTATCCAGGCCGGCCTCCATTTGCATGACGGTGACCCCCGACTGGCTATCGCCCGCTTCGATCGCGCGTTGAATGGGCGCGGCACCGCGCCAGCGTGGCAGCAGCGAGGCATGGCTGTTGATACAGCCCAAACGCGGAATATCCAGCACCGCCTGCGGCAGAATCAGCCCGTAGGCGACGACCACCATCAGGTCGGGCTTGAGCGCGGCCAGTTCCTGCTGGGCTTCGGCGCTACGCAGCTTTTCTGGCTGGTATACCGGTAGTGCGTGTTGTTGCGCCAGTTGCTTGACTGCGCTCATCGCCAGTTTGTGGCCGCGCCCCGCTGGCCGGTCCGGTTGGGTATACACGCCGACAATGTTCAGTCCGGCGTCAATCAGGGCTTGCAGGTGTGCTGCAGCGAATTCGGGCGTGCCGGCAAACAGGATGCGCAGTTCAGTCGACTTCATGAGGTTCCGTAAAGAAAAGGCTTGCCGAAGCAAGCCTTGATGATCAGGTCCGAATCAGGAGGTAGCCTGGGTCCGGTGAATTTTTTCCAGTTTTTTGCGAATCCGGTCACGCTTCAGGTTAGACAGGTAATCGACGAATAGCTTGCCGTTGAGGTGGTCGCATTCATGCTGAATGCAGACCGCCAGCAGGCCTTCATATACCTCGTCAAAGGGGTTACCGTCGCGGTCCAGCGCCTTGACCCGCACGCGCTCGGGTCGGTTGATGCTTTCGTAGAAACCGGGGACCGACAAGCAGCCCTCCTGCATCTCTTCCAAATCCTCGGTCAGCGGCTCTAGCTCGGGGTTGATGAACACCCGTGGCTCGCTGTGATCCTCGGACAGATCAATCACCACGACGCGCTCATGCACATTGACCTGGGATGCGGCCAGGCCAATGCCGGGCGCGTCATACATGGTCTCGAACATGTCGTCGATCAGTTGCTTGATGCGCGCATCCACCGCGGTGACTGGCTTGGCGATGGTGCGCAGCCGTGGATCTGGAAATTCAAGTATGTTCAGTATGGCCATATCGGTTTGTGATGCTTTATGTGGAACAAATCTAATTTGTGCTGCTAAGATGATGAGCAGCTTGGAATAATGCAGGTCTAGCGTGTGGGAGCACGTGCCAGGCCTAAGTGCTGGCCTCTATAATAAAGGGATTCGCGTCATGAGGAAAACATTACTCGGCCTCCTGTTGCTCGCAGTGAGCGTTTGGGTACAGGCTCAAGAGCCTGTTTTTAAGGAAAATCATCCAGATACCTACACAGTGGTCAGGGGAGACACTCTATGGGATATCTCGGGACGTTTCCTCAACTTGCCATGGAAGTGGCCGGAAATCTGGCACGCTAACCCGCAAATCGATAACCCACACCTGATCTACCCCGGTGATCTTATTTCCCTGGTGTATATCGATGGTCAACCGCGCCTGATGGTTAACCGTGGTAACGGCGGCAAGATCAAGCTGTCGCCGCAGGCTCGCGTGCGTCCGATTGCCGAGGCCATTCCGACTATTCCGCTGGAAGCGATCAATTCCTTCCTGCGCGCTGGCCGTGTGATCAATGACCCTTCCGAGATTGAGCAGGCGCCCTATGTTATCGGTGGCGCGGCGGAAAGTGTGGTCGCTGGTGCGGGCAGCAAGGTGTATGCGCGTGGTGATTTTTCCGCCAACGTTCCTGCCTACGAGATCTATCGTCGCGGCAAGGCCTACACCAACCCGGAAACCGGCGAATTGCTGGGTATCCACCTGCAGGAAGTGGGTAACGGTACTGTTGCGGCAGTCAACGATGATATCGCCACGCTGAATATCACCCGCAGCCGTCAGGAAGTATTGGTAGAAGATCGTCTGCTGGAGTCGGAAGAGCGCTCTGTTGCCTCTACCTTCTTCCCCAGCGAGCCCAGTCAGGAAATCAATGGCCTGATCATGGACGTACCAAACGGCGTTACCCAGATTGGTCAGTATGATGTGGTACTGCTCGACAAGGGTTCGCGCGAAGGCTTGATCGAAGGCAACGTACTGGCCATCTACAAGACCGGCGAAATCGTCCGCGACCGGGTACGCAACGAGCGGGTGCAATTGCCTGCCGAGCGTGCCGGCCTGCTGATGGTGTTCCGTGTGTACGACAAGATGAGCTATGGCATCGTGCTCAACGCGACGCGCCAGATGGCGATTCTCGATCAGGTACGCAACCCCTGAGTTGAACGCTGTTCAAGGCCGCCGCAAGGCGGCCTTGTTGTTTCTGTAGATCAAGGATGATCCATGTTTCCCGACCTGTCCGATTCGCGGCAGGCCTGGTTGGCGCTGACACTGCTCGATGGTGTTGGTCCCCGCTTTATCCAGCGTCTGTTGCAAGAATTTACCTCTCCTTCCGCCTTTCTCAATGCTGAGCCCGCGACGCTGCGTGCGTTGGGTGTAGTACCGCGTGTGCTTAATAGTCTCGCTGCGTTACAGCGTGGCGAATCATCGCTGCTGGCCCGTTTGCAGTTGGCCCTGGAATGGCAGACCAGCGCTGGCCAGCAGATCATCTGTCTGGATGAGACAGACTACCCTGCCCTTTTGCGGCAGATCGCCGATCCGCCAGCGGTACTCTTTGTACGGGGTAATGCCGGGCTATTGGGCGATCCACAGATAGCCATGGTCGGAACGCGGCACCCCAGCCCGCTTGGCGCGGAAACCGCTCGTGCTTTTGCCCGCAGCTTTACCCAGGCCGGCCTGAGTGTGACCAGTGGCATGGCGTTAGGCGTGGATGCGGCCTGTCATCAGGGCGCACTGGATGCTGGCGGGCAAACGCTGGCGGTGTGGGGCACCGGGCTGGACCGCTGCTATCCGGCGCGTCATCGTAAGTTAGCAGAGCAGATTGTGGCGCAAGGCGGCGTGCTGGTATCGGAGATGTGGCCTGATATCGGCCCACAGGCGGGGCAGTTTCCGCGGCGTAATCGCATCATCAGCGGGTTGTCATTAGGCACACTGGTGGTGGAGGCCAGCCTCAATAGCGGTTCATTGATTACGGCGCGACTGGCGTTGGAGCAGGACCGTGAGGTCTTTGCCATGCCGGGCTCAATTCATAACGTGCAGGCGCGGGGTTGTCACCGTCTGTTGCGTGAAGGCGCCAATTTGGTGGAGTGCGTGCAGGATGTGCTCGATGTGCTGCAGCTGCCATTACAGACCGCGCTGCAGCTCGAGAGCACTGCTCCGAGTGAGCCGGATAGCCCCCTGTGGCAATGGCTCGGTTATGATCCGGTCAGTATCGATTGGTTGGTGCAGCGCAGCGGCCTGGCGGTGCAGGAGGTGATGCCAGCGCTGCTGGAATGGGAGCTGGATGGGCTGATATTGAATACCGCTCAGGGTTTTTGCCGCGCGCGACCTTGAGCCTTTGGCCGCGAGCCGCTACTGTCGCAGGCATTGACCCGTTGAGGAACTTCCATGCTGGCACACTGGCGTACTACCCGTCTGAACTCGCTGCTACAGGCTGGCGGCGTGATTGCTTACCCCACTGAGGCAGTCTGGGGGCTGGGCTGCAACCCCTGGGTTGGTTCGGCGGTTGAACGGCTGCTGTTGATCAAACAGCGTCCGGTGGCCAAGGGACTGATACTGGTCGCTGGCCATATCGAGCAGTTCGACTTTCTACTCTGGGATCTACCCGACGCGCAGCTGGCCAAATTGCGCCTGTCCTGGCCAGGTCCCAATACCTGGCTGGTACCTCATCAGGGCCGCCTGCCGGCCTGGATTACCGGGCAGCATGACACCGTGGCGCTGCGCGTCAGCAGCCATCCGGTGATTCGCCAACTCTGTGCCGCCGTCGGGCCGCTGGTCTCTACGTCAGCCAATCCGGCGGGCCACCCTCCGGCGCGTTCACGGTTGCGGGTTGAGCAGTATTTTCATAATGAGCTGGACGCTATCGTGCCTGGCGCGTTGGGTGCGCAGCGCAATCCCAGTATCATTCGTGATCTGCGTACTGAAAAAGTCATTCGGGCGTCCTGAGCAGGCGCGCCCGCAAGCCAGCAAGAGAGAATCTCTGTGAAACATGATCTTCCTACCCCCGCCGATGTGGCTGCGGTCAAAGACTATTTGATGAACCTGCAGGACCGAATCTGCAGCGCACTGGAGGCGGCCGATGGTCAGTCTCGTTTCGTTGAAGACAGCTGGCAGCGGCCGGGTGGTGGGGGTGGTCGGTCGCGTATTATCGAAGACGGCGGCCTGCTGGAAAAAGGCGGTGTGGGCTTTTCCCACGTATTTGGCGACGGTATGCCGCCCTCCGCGACGGCGCACCGCCCCGAGCTGGCTGGCCGTCATTTTCAGGCCATGGGCGTGTCTCTGGTGATGCATCCGGAAAATCCCTTTGTACCCACCTCGCATGCCAACGTGCGTTTTTTCATTGCCGAGAAAGAGGGTGCCGATCCGGTCTGGTGGTTTGGCGGCGGTTTTGACCTCACGCCCTACTACGCCAATGACGCCGACTGCGTGCACTGGCATCGGGTCGCGCGCGACGCTTGTGCGCCCTTTGGTGATGACGTCTACCCGCGTTATAAAAAATGGTGTGATGAGTACTTTTATCTCAAGCATCGCAATGAAGCACGGGGTATTGGTGGCTTGTTCTTTGATGACCTGAACGAATGGGGCTTTGAGCGCTGCTTCGAGTTTCAGCGTGCGATTGGTGATGCCTACCTGGAGGCTTACCTGCCGATTATCGAGCGCCGCCGTGCAGCCGCCTTCAACGCACAGCAGAAGGCGTTTCAGGAGTATCGCCGTGGTCGCTATGTCGAATTCAATCTGGTCTACGACCGCGGTACCCTGTTTGGTCTGCAGACCGGCGGACGCACCGAGTCCATCCTGATGTCGCTACCGCCAAAAGTGCGCTGGGGCTACAACTGGCAGCCTGAGGCCGATAGCCCCGAAGCCCTGCTGGCCGAGCAATACCTGACGCCACGCGATTGGCTGGCGCAGGCCGACTGATGGGAGCCGAGACGATGGATAATTATGCCGTTGTAGGTAATCCGATTGAGCACAGCAAGTCGCCGCTGATTCACGCCATGTTTGCCGAGCAGACCGGGCAGCAGCTCGAATACGGCACCTTGCTGGCGCCGCTGGATGGCTTTGAGTCGAGCGTACGTGAATTCTTGCGTAGCGGACGCGGCGTCAATGTCACCGTACCTTTCAAGGAGCAGGCCTGGGCGCTGGTCGATGAGCACTCGGCTGCCGCTGAACGGGCGGGCGCGGTGAATACCATAGTGCGCCGCGCTGATGGCAGCCTGCTGGGCGATAACACCGACGGCAAGGGACTGGTGCGTGATATTCAAGTTAACGCGGGCTTGTCACTGCGGGGCCTGAGTGTGCTGCTGGTAGGCGCCGGCGGCGCAGCACGCGGCGTGATTCAGCCCTTGCTGGCGGCGGAGCCAGCGCATCTGTGCGTGATCAACCGCACAGTGAGCAAGGCGGAAGAGCTGGCAGCCCTGTTTGTTGATCAGGGCCCTATTGCGGCAGCCGGTTTGCGGTGGCTGGTCGAGCCGGTTGATCTGATCATCAATGCGACCTCAGCCAGTCTCGCCGGGGACGTGCCGCCGATCCCGGAGAGTCTGATCAAACCGGGTCACACCTGGTGTTATGACATGATGTACAGCAGCGATGAAACCGCGTTCAACCGGTGGGCGCGTGAGCAGGGTGCGGCGCGCTGCATCGACGGCCTGGGCATGCTGGTCGAGCAAGCGGCTGAGGCCTTTTACCTTTGGCGCGGCGTGCGTCCTGATACCGCGCCGGTGCTGGCCAAGCTACGCACCAGTTGAGCTAGCTTGCCTGCCCGGCGCTCACGCGCGCCAAGGCAGGGCTGGCGCCTGCAAGGGTTCACCCTGGTAGCCGGTGACGCGCCCGAAGCGCGCATCACCAGCGTTCCAGTCGCGCCATGCGTCGGCAATCTCTGCCTTGCTGTAACCGACAAAATTCCAGAACATCAGAATCTCATCGGTAAAGGGCTCGCCGCCCAGCAGAATGGCGCGGCAGCCGGGCGCCAGGTGCACCTTCAGTGATTGGTGCCCGCAGCCCATATAGGCCAACTGGTTTTCGCTGAACACCTCGGTGCCGATGCTTAATGCCCCTTCCAGCAGCAAAATACCGTGCTCGAATCGCGGGTCAAGATCGAGCTCAAGCGCAGCGCCCTGAGTGGATTCCAGATCCATCGCCAGTAGCGGTGAATGTACCTGCACGGCAGAGCGATAACCGGCGTAGCTGCCCACCAGCAGACTATGTTTCACGCCTTGCGCCGTCCAGCGCGGTAAATCCGGATAATGAGTAAAGTCGGGGTCGCAGTGGCCATGCGTTTTTGGCAGGGCAATCCACAGCTGCGCAGCGTGCAGGCCGCTGGCGCTTGGCAGGGAGTCCTCGGTATGGCTGATACCCCGCCCGGCGGTCATCAGGTTGACCTCGCCGGGGCGCAGCACCTGTTCATTGCCCAGACTGTCCCGATGCATCACCTCGCCCTCAATCATCCAGGTGAAGGTCTGCAGACAGGTGTGCGGGTGCGCTCCCACATGCATGCCTTCGCCCGGTGCAAAGTGCGCCGGACCGGCATGATCGAGAAAGCACCAGGCGCCTATCATGCGCCGCTGCCGAGTCGGCAGTACGCGATTGACGGTTAGTGTGCCGCCAATCTCGGCGCTGCGCGCATTGATACGCTGCACACTGGCTACCTCATTCAGGCAGTCGCTGGACGAGGACAGCTGGCTCCGGGTTTCCTGATTGCTCATGGGCAGGTTCCTCACGGCGTAATGTATTGCAGTAGGGTTATTGCCGCACCGGCTGGCGACCGGTGTCCTGTTCAGCCTGACTCAAGCGGCGCCCTCTTGGGGCGCAGCAATGAGGTACACCATGCTATAGAGCAACGGCAGTATCAGTAGCGTAAGCAGGGTGGCAAAGCCAAGGCCAAACATGATGACCACCGCCATGCTCTGGAAGAAGGCATCGGTCAGCAGTGGCGCCATGCCGAGTGTGGTGGTCAGCGCCGCCATTGCGACCGGTCGTACCCGGCTAATGGATGCATCGACCAGGGCCGAGTAGCGGTCCTTGCCGCTATCGATCTGCTGGCCTATCTCATCGACCAATACGATACCGTTCTTCACCAGCATGCCACTCAGGCTGAGAAAGCCCAGTAGCGCCATGAAGCCGAAGGGGATACCGGTCAGCAGAAAACCCAGGGTGACGCCGATGACAGCCAGTGGCACTGTGGCCCAGATGATGCCAGCACGCTTGATCGAGTCAAACAGCAGTACCGTGATCAGAAACATCGCCAGATAACCCAATGGCAGATTGCTGAATACGGCTTTCTGGGCATCCCGCGAGTTTTCGTATTCGCCGCCCCATTCCAGGCTGTAGCCGCGCGGCAGTTCTATTGCTTCGATCTGCGGCCTCAGGCGGCTGAACAGTTCAGTCGCGGTTGCCTGGCTGATGATGCTCGGGTCGGCCTGCACGGTAAGGGTACGCTTGCGGTTCTCGCGTATGATCATCGGATCTTCCCACAGGGTTACGAAGCCGCTAACCACTTGCTCTACCGGGATATAGGTACTGCGTGCGCCGCTCCAGACCTGCAGGTCGTTCAGTGTGCTGGCGTCCAGTCGCTCGTCATCCGGGGTGCGGGCCACAATCGGCAGCATGCGGGTGCCGTCGCGGTAGAGACCGACGTTCAGACCGCTGAAGTTCATTTTCAGTAGTGCATCGAGATCGCGCTTATCGACCCCCAGTTCACGGGCCTGGGCCTCTACGAACTGCGGGCGCACCAGCTTTGTCCGCTCGCGCCAGTCATGCATCACCGCGTCGGACACCGGGTCCGCGCGCATGATGGCGATAGTCTCGGCGCCGAGTCGGCGCAGAACCTGCGGATCCGGCCCGGTAAAGCGTGCTTCGATCTTGCTGTCGCTGCCCGGTCCGAGCATCAACTGCTTGAGTTTTACCCGGGCGGTCGGATGCTGGCGTTTGAAATAGCTGTCCAGCTCGGCAATCAAGGGCGTTATCTGCTCGCGCTCCTCGGTACGCACCAGTAGCTGCGCGTAGTTGGCGTGGATACGCTGCGGGAAGTAGGTGAGGATAAAACGCAGCGCACCCTGGCCGATGGTCGAGGTCACCGACGTCACGCCCGGCTGCGCCAATACATGCTGGTCGACTTCGGCAGTTACCTGCTCGGTGTAGCGGATATCGCTGCCCTTGGGCAGCCAGATATCGATGAAGAACATGGGCGTATTGGAGGGTGGAAAGAAGCTCTGACGTACCAGGCTAAAGCCATAAACCGAGGCGCCCAGCATCACCACGAGCATCACCAGGGTGACGACTCGATGGCGTAGCGCACTGCCCAGTAGACGACGATAGACGGTAAATATCAGTCCCTTGTACGGATCCTGTTGTTTGTCCGTAGCGTCCGCCTGGCTTGGTTGGTCGCGAAAAAACAGGCTCGCAAAGAACGGCGTCAGGGTGATGGCGGTGACCCAGCTGAGCAGTAACGAGATCAGCAATACCTGAAACAGCGACAGACAGTATTCGCCGGTGGCGTCATCCGACAGGCCGATGGGCGCAAAGGCAATAATGGCGATTGCGGTTGCACCCAGCAGCGGCAGTTGGGTTTGCTGGACGATGTCACGGGCCGATTGCAGTGTGCTCCGCCCGCGCTGGCGCCCGACCAGAACCCCCTCGACAATAACAATGGCGTTATCAACCAGCATCCCTAGTGCGATAACCAGTGCGCCCAGGGAAATGCGCTGCAACTCGATGTCCAGCAGGCGCATGAAAATGAAGGTGCCGAGTACCGTGAGCGCCAGTATCAGGCCGATCAGCAGTCCGCTGCGTAGTCCCATGAACAGCAGCAGCACGGCAATCACGATGGCGACAGACATGATGAAGTTGAAGACAAAACCGCTGACCGACGCCTCAACCTCATGCGCCTGGTTGTAGAACATCCCAACCTGCATACCCGCAGGACGATCTGCGTCCAGTTGCGCCAGTCTTGCGGTGACCGCATTACCAACATCCACTACGTTTACGTGATTGGCAAAGGATACGCCCAAACCCAGGGCGGGCCGGCCCTGAGCGCGATACAGATTGGTTGGCTCTTCGGCAAAGCCGCGGCTGACGGTCGCCATGTCGCCGAGGTAGACCCGGCGCGAGCTACCCGGCTCGCTGATGATCAGGCGCTCCAGTTCGTTAACATCCTGAAACTCGCCGGTGGGGTGCAGGCGAATGGATTCGCTACCTACCAGTATCTTGCCCGCATCCGAGACCACATTCTGGTTGCTCAGCAGTTGTTGCAAGCGCTGCGGTGCAATGCCCAGGGCCGTCATCCGCGCGCGAGATATCTCTACATACACCTGCTCCTGTGGCACTCCAGCCAGGCTGACCTTACCCACGCCATCCACCAACACCAGCTCACGGCGCAGGTGCTCGGCAAAATCACGCAGCTCGCTATAGTCGTAGCCTTCCCCGCTGACCATGAGGAAGATGCCGTACACGTCGGCAAAGTCGTCTTTGATCTGCGGCTCCCCGACGCCGGGCGGCAGACTGGGTTGCAGATCGTTGATGCGACGACGCAATTCGTCCCAGATCTGTGGCAGCTGGTCTGCGCCGTAGCTGCTTTGCACCTCAACGGTGATCTGCGACAACCCGGCGCTGCTGATGGAGGTGACCTTATCGATATAGGGGAGCTGCTGAATGGCGTTTTCCAGCGGGTAGGTGAGCTCTTCTTCTACTTGCTCCGGCGAAGCGCCTGGATAGGGCGTGACGACCATAGCCATTTTCAGGGTAAAGGCCGGATCCTCCAGTCGACCCAGCTCGACAAAGGCAATAGCGCCGCCAACGCCCATGATCAGGGCTAGCAGCCAACTGGTAACCTTGTGCTTGATGAAGTAACCAGCGATATCCATTACAGACCCCGCTCACGCACCCAGGGCCGGACGCGTTGGCCCGCCTGCAGTTCGGCGCCTCCGGCGGCGACCACCCGCTCTCCTGCTTCAAGCCCTGAGGTGACTTCAATACCATCGTGGGTCAATTGGCCAACTTCCACCTTGCGGGCAACCACCTGCAAGCCCTCATCAGTCTCTTCGGTCACCCATACTTGCTGCTGACTGCTATCGCGGGTATCCGGGCTGAACACGGCTTCTACCGGCACTATAATCGGGATATTGCCGTTACGACTGAGCAAAGCAAAATCGATGATCACAGTGGCACTCATGCCGGGCAGCAGTACTATGCCTTCGGGCATCGGCATGCTCAGGGTGACATCGTAGGTCAGGGTCTTTGGATCTGGTTGGCTGGCGTGCTCCTTGTAGACAGCCTGCACCAGTTCGCCATTGAGATTGTCCAGACGCACACGCGGGTGTATGTCCGCCGGAATCAGATCGCGGCGCAGGCTCGACAACAACCCCTCCGGGACCTGAAAGACAACGTCCATGCTCTCGCGGGCATACAGGGTGGCGATGGGCTGGTTCGGTTGCACCACCTGATATTGCTCTACGTGGGTGCGAGCTATGATGCCGGGGAAAGGTGCTGTTAGCCGGGTATAGGCCAGTTCCTGTTTGGCCAGGTTCAGCGCCGCCTCGGCAGAGTTGAACTGCGCTTTGCGCTGGTCGTATTCGGCGCGCGAGACCATCTGCTTTTCAAGCAGCTGCTGCATGCGCGCGAATTGGCTTTGCGTCAGGTCATAACTGGCCTGACGGTCGCTGACCTTTAGCTGGTAATCGGTATCGTCGAGCAAGGCAATTAACTCGCCTTTCTTTACCTGCTGACCTTCCAGCACTTTCAGCGCCTGCAGTTCGCCTCCAAGTCGGAAGGACAGCTCGGCCTGTTCCGGCGCCTGCAGCCTTGCCGGGAACTCACGCACGCGTTGGCTACTGGGGTCTGCGACGGTAAACAGCTTGACTGGTCGCGCTTGCGTTGCCGCAGGTGGTTGTTCGTCTGCGCAGCCACTGAGCAGGGCGAGGCAGACTGTGACCAAGACAGAAATACGGCAAAGTTGATTGGCGCGATGCATAGGTAATCCGTGTTCTTATGACGGGAAATATCAGCACAGATTATAGGTAAATACCGGATAAATGGCAGGAAAACGAAGCAATATCGTCGGTATTTCATGTAGCTAGAGACCTGTGGCGTTTTGCCGCTTGCACGTGACCAGCAAACAATCTATATTTTTATATATTATATTTTCGTTAATAATAGCCCAGAGGTACTTTGCCATGGTCTTTCGTCAATTATTCGATGCCGCGTCATCAACCTACACCTACCTGCTGGGTGACACTACCAGCGGAGAAGCGCTATTGATTGATCCGGTGTTTGAGCAGGCTCAGCGCGATCTCTCACTGATCCGTGAACTGGGCTTACAACTCAAGCTGGTCGTCGACACACATGCCCACGCCGATCACATCACTGCGGCCTGGCTGCTTAAGCAGAAAACCGGCTGCCTGATCGCTTCTGCGGCCGTTATCAACGCAGAGCACCTCGATCTGCCGTTATCCCATGGTCAGACGTTTGGCGTTGCCGGCGTGAGCCTGGAGGCGCGGGCCACTCCCGGTCATACCGACGGTTGTATGAGCTATGTGCTGGCCGACCATTCGATGGTATTTACCGGTGATGCGCTATTGATTCGGGGTTGTGGCCGCAGCGATTTTCAGCAGGGCAATGCCGCCACTCTTTTTCATTCGATCACCGAGCAACTGTTCAGTCTGCCGGATGACTGCCAGGTTTACCCGGCGCACGACTACAACGGCCGCACGCAAAGCAGCATTGGCGAAGAGCGCAGCTATAACGCCAGAGTAGGTGGTAGTGCCAATGAAGCAGATTTTGTCGGCTACATGCAGGCCATGAGCCTCCCGCATCCGAAGAAGATCGACGAGGCAGTGCCAGCCAATCTGCGCAGCGGTTGCCCGGCAGATGGTCAGGTGCCGCCCGAACCGAACTGGGCCGAGGACCTGCGCGTCACCTATGCCGGTGTGCCAGAGATCGGCTCTGAGTGGCTGCTGTTGCATGCGGATCGGGTAACACTGCTGGATGTGCGGCAGGCCGGAGAGGTGATTCCCGGTGAGCTGCCGGAGGTGCTCGGCACGGCGCTGCAAATCCCGCTGGATCAGCTGCGCCAGCGCGTCACAGAAGTGCCGACCGACCTTCCGGTGGTTACCCTCTGTCGCTCCGGCCGGCGCTCGGCGTTGGCAACGTCGATCCTGCGGGAACAGGGCCTGGAGCAGGTTGCCAGCCTGCGCGGAGGCTTGCTGCCGTTGGCGCATGGCTGATCGCTGCGGTGCATGAATTGCTTGCCCGCACTATAATAGTGCGGGTCGATCGCATGATGCTTTGCCTGCCAACGTGGTCGGGTGCAGTAGAGTCAGGCCAACGGCATGCTATCAGGGCAGGTGAAATTTTTTTGTCATTTCCTGAACAAATGGCCAGCTTTTTGCTGCAAGCTTGTATCCGCCGTTCTCAACGCAAGTGTGGCGGTCGCCGATAACTAGATCCCAGGAGAAGTACCCATGAGTTTGAAACGCACTCTCGCACTGGCAGCCGCACTGGTGCTGCCCATGCAGGTAACGGCAGCGGAAGATCCATTAAAAGTGGGTTTTGTCTACGTTGGTCCCATTGGTGACCACGGCTGGAGCTACCAGCACGATCAGGGCCGCAAGGAGCTCGAAGCCCACTTCGGCGACAAGGTACAGACCACCTACGTTGAGAACGTCAACGAAGGCGCTGATGCCGAGCGTACCATCCGTCGCTTGGCGCAGGCCGGTAATGACGTCATTTTCACCACGTCTTTCGGTTTCATGAACGCGACTGCGCGCGTTGCCGCAGACTACCCTGATAAAACCTTTATGCACGCTACGGGCTATAAGCAGGCCGACAACCTGGGCACTTACCTGTCAGTTACCTATGAAGGCCGTTACGTCACCGGCACCGCCGCTGGTATGGTGACCAAGAGCAACACCATCGGTTACATCGCCTCCTTCCCGATTCCGGAAGTGATCCGCGACATCAACGCTACATTCATGGGCGCGCGTGCGGTCAACCCGGATGTAGAAATGAAAGTGGTATGGGTCAACACCTGGTTCGACCCGGCCAAGGAAGCTGATGCCGCCAACACGCTGATCGACCAGGGCGTGGACGTGATCGTGCAGCATACCGATAGCCCAGCTCCTCTTTTGGCTGCGCAGAAACGCGGCGTATGGGGTGTAGGTCAAGCATCGGACATGAGCCACTTTGCTCCTGAAGCGCACCTGCTGTCAGTGGTTAACGACTGGGGCCCTTACTACATCAAGAGCGTGCAGGACGTAATGGACGGCACCTGGGAGTCCGCTGACTATTGGGGCGGCATCCACGATGGCGTGATCAAGATTGAATCCATCAGTGACAAGCTGACCGCTGAACAACGCACCAAGGTTGATGCCATGATCGCGTCTATCGGTAGCGGTGAGTTCCACCCCTTCACTGGTCCGATCAAGGATCAGAGCGGTACCGTTCGCGTTGCTGATGGTGTGGAGATGACACATGAGGAGTTGGCGGGTATGGATTGGTACGTTGAGGGTATGACGGCCACTATTCCGCAGTAATCTTGATGTGCTCTTGCTAACAGCGCGCTCATCACGTGGCTGTCAGTGGGATTCGCAGGTAGTGAAAAACCCGGACTTTGGTTCGGGTTTTTTTATGGGCTACATACTGGATGGTGATCGTTCCCATGCTCCGGCGTGGGAACGCAGCCCCGGACGCTCCACGACCCTACCCGCAACCTGCACGGCCAGAACCAGATTGTTCCGATGTTACAGCGTCGGAACGCACACTTGGTGGGTTGATCTGATCAGCCTTTCGCCCTGATGGCGAGTCAGGGGAAATGCTTGGCCATTTCCCCCGACACCCCCTAGGCCACCCCAACTGCCCGGCCCTTCGGGTTCGCTGCGTTGCTCGGTCTGGCGGGGGCACTCGCAAACTCGGCGCTACGCGCCTCAGACACCGCGAGCACCTATTTCCCGCCAGTCCTGCGCTACTCGCCCGTGCAGACGGGGATTTGGGGTCCGTGCATTCTGGTGGATTTTTCTGGTGCTGCTTGCATAGCGTTGCTTGTGCAGTGATCGTTCCCACGCTCCGGCGTGGGAACGCAGCCCTCGATGCCCCGTGTCCATTGCGGCCATTTGCACCACAAGAGTCTGATCGCGCCCACAGCTCTGCGAGGAAATGCATGCTTCGGTGAATTGTTTTGGTCAGCTTTTCCCCCTGCTCGCCGTCAGGGCGAAAAGCTGATCAGAACAACCTGCCAAGGCCGGGTTAAAGAGCAGCCCAGTCCGTCACTGCGTAACTAACACCACAGAAACCAAAATCCTCTGCTCAATTGCCGCACACGTTCCCAGGCTGGAGCGTGGGAACGATCATTCAGTGAGCCTATGGCTAGGGCGAGGGTGAGCAACACCACGAAAAGATCGACCAGAATGCACGGACCCTAATTCCCCATCTGCACGGGCGAGTAGCACAGGACTGGCGGGATAAGGTGCTCGCGGTGTTTGAGGTGCGTAGCGCCGAGTTTGCGAGTGCCCCCGCCAGACCGAGCAACGCAGCGAACCCGCAGGGCCGGGCAGTTGGGGTGGCCTAGGGGGTGCAGGGGGAAATGGCCAAGCATTTCCCCTTGCTCGCCATCAGGGCGAAAAGCTGACCAGATCAACTCACGCTGCTATTAAGCGTTACGCTATCACGAGTTGACCGTTCCCACGCTGTCGCCGCCCGTCAAAGCGAAAACGAAATACCAATCAGCACGTGAATTAGCCAAGCAACATCCAGCCACAAGCCTGGATGGCGCTGGCAGTAGTGATGGACGCGGAGCGTCCGGGGCTGCATTCCCACGCTGGAGCGTGGGAACGATCAATGAATAGAGTGCTGGCACGTTCCCGAGAGCCAATTAGCCCCGAATCAACTGCGCCACCGACTCCTGCACCCGAGCTGTTAACTCAGCCTCATCCAACCCACAAACCTCCCCATTCTCAATAGCCGGCCGGCCCTGAATGAAACTGTACTTTACACTCACCGGCTCACCACACATCAGTGGCGCCGTCAGCGGGCTGTGTACACCGGCGAAGCGCGGTAGGTTGATGTCGTAGAGCACCAGATCGGCGGCCATGCCGACGCTCAGTTCACCCACGTTGTCCAGCCCCAGCAGTTGTGCGCCATTGCGGCTGCCCCAAGTCAGCACCTGCTCTAGCGTCGTGGCTTCGGGCCCGTGCATGGCGCGGTGAATCAGCCAGGCCATGTTCAGTTCCTGCAGCATCGAGCCGGACTCGGCTGAGGCGGAGCCGTCCACGCCCAGAGTCACCGGCAGGCCGAGTTTTTCCATTTCGATGGCGCGTGCTACGCCGCTGCCGAGGCGGCAGTTGGAGGTGGGGCAATGGGCGATGGTGGTGCCGCGTTCGGCCAGGCGTGACAGGGCGTGGTCGTCGCAGTGCACCAGATGGGCATACCAGACGTCCTCACCCAGCCAGTCGCAGGACTCGGCGTAGTCGACGGCGCTCATGCCGTACTTCTTCTGCGCCTGCACCTCGTCAAAGTTGACCTCCAGCAAATGCGAGTGCATGCCCAGGCCAAACTCGCGCGCGTAGGCCGCCTGCGCGCGCAGACCGTCCGGGTCACTGGAGTGGATCAGGCTGGTGGGAGCGACGACCAGTTTGCGCATGGCATCGCCGCCGCTCTGGTGGTAACGACTGCGGCTGGCTTCCAGCCGGTTGAGAATCTGCTCCAGGCTTTCCGGCGCGATGCCGTGATCGACCATGCCCTGGTGGCTGCCGACCTCGGTTGCGCTGCCCCGGCACAGCACCATACGCATGCCGAGTTCATCGGCGGCCTGCCAGACCGCGTCTTCCAGCTCGGGGCTGGTGGTCGCGTGGTACAGGTAGTGGTGGTCGGCGCAGGTGGTTGCGCCCGAGCGCAGCAGTTCATACAAACCAAGCCGCGCGGCGTGGTACATCAGCTCTGGGGTCACCTTGGGCCAGTAGCGGTAGGGTACCGAGCTGAGCCAGTCGCCGAGATCTTGGTTCAGGCCTTCCGGCACGCCTTTCATGATGGACTGCGCGAGGTGGTGATGGGTGTTGACCAGCCCCGGCCAAACGACGCAGCCCTTGGCGTCAATGATCTGCTCGGATTGATCGGCCAATGGCTGCAGGTTGCCGCCCATTTCGGTGATTCTACCCTCGCTGATGCGAATATCGCGCGCGTCGCTTTGGGTCGGGGAAAAAATTGCTGCCGCATTCTTGATCAGGTACGCCATGGAACTGCTCCTTTAAGCCAGCCAAAGAGCAATGTCCCGGAGCCTGGCTCCTGACCGCTTCTACTCTAGTGCACATTCGGCCGCGAACCGTCGGGCTAAGCCCGGCCGGTTATTTGCCGGTAAGTTGTCTTCGGCTAAACAGTAGCAATTTTCTCACCAACCCGTCATGCGGCTGCAGGCTCTATCGTTTGGCGCTTGTTGGCTAGTCCACGCGTTGTGTTGGCGCAAAAATGGTGCAAGTGGTCAGCTTTTGCGCGAAGGCGGTGCAGCCGCGCAGCGGTTGCCGCTGCGCAAGCACGGCTGCAGGCCTCAGCAAGCCCACGTTCGTCAGAAAACGTCGAGCTGGCCTGATAACTGCTTGATAAATTTCGTTGCGCGATTATCCTCGGCAACGTGAGTAGAAGCTGTCAGGGGGCACCACCCCAGGTCATTGCTCAGTTTACGGTCGGACAATGCGCGCTGCGCGGCGGACCCATCGGACTGACAGGCACAGCTGCCTCACCCTTCGATAACCCGCTTTCACGCACGCCATTCTCCGCCCCTTGCGCCCTCAAGGGCACTACTCGGAGAACACAGATGACAACCACCACCCCAGAATACGGACTGAAAGAACTGCAGCTGGAAACCACTTTTGGCGGCATGGGCAAGGAAACCGAGCGCGAGATTCCGCTGATCGACCTCAGCGACTTTGAAAACCGCCGCAGCGAGATCACCGACCAGCTTTGGCAGGCCGCGACCCAGGTGGGATTCTTCCAGCTGGTGAACCATGGTCTGGACGTCAAGCTGGTGCAGAGTGCCTTTGCGCTATCGGAAGCCTTTTTCAGCCTGAGCAACGAGCAAAAAGCCGCCTTTGCGCTGAAAAAAGGCTTGAATACTGGTTGGGAGTTTATGTCGCAGGTACGGCCCTCGACCCGCACCGCCGATCAGAAAGAATCCTTCCAGATCACCTTGCCGCATATGGACGATCGCTGGCCCAACCAGACGGTCGTGCCGGAGTTTCACCGCATCATGCTCGACTTTGAATACCGCGCCTGGCAGTTGGGCATGCAGGTGTTGTCGTGCTTTGCCGAGCGCCTGGGTTTTGAGCGCGACTTTTTCACCAAAGCGCACGACCGTCGCCAGCCCGATTACCAAAGCACCCTGCGCCTGCTGCATTACCTCGCCATGCCGGAAGAGGATCAGGATGAAAGCCTGTGGCGCGCTGGCGCGCATACCGACTTTGATTGCCTGACCATGGTGTTCCAGAAAGAAGGCCAGGGCGGCCTGCAAGTGAGCCCCGGGAAAGACGCCGAGGGTGCTGGTGATAACCGCGAGTGGAGCAGCGTGATTCCGCGTGATGACATCATTACCTGCAATATTGGCGACATGCTGATGCGCTGGAGTGACGATCAACTTAAGTCCACCCTGCACCGCGTGCGCATGCCCAAGCCGGGTGAGTATCGCGGTCCGCGTTACAGCATGGCGTTCTTTTGTCAGGCCAACAAGACGGTGATGATTGAGAGTCCGGCTGGTAAGTATCCGCCGATTTCGGCTGCTGATTATCTGTTGCAGCGGATTCAGGCTAACTTTGCTGAGGCCAAGAAGTAGGTTTTGGGTTTTGGCGTAAGGGCTGCTTCGGTAGCCCTTTTTTGTGGGTGCTTTGGGGCTTTTAGCAGTATCGGTTTCCGTCTTTACGCGCGCTTTTCGCCTTGCTCGGATTCGAGCAGCGTCGCCTAGCCGGCCGCACGCAAGCTCGGCGCTTCGCACCTCAGGCAGTCCGCCCCGCTGATCGCTCAAATCCTGCGTTACTCGACAGCTTGGAAGGGGGACGAAAGGCAAAGCAACGGTGGGTTTTCGAATTCTATTCGTTTGGTTTAACTACGTATTACCTAACTGCACGGCCTACCAATTCCCATCTGAGCGGGCGAGTAGCGCAGAGCTGTCGGGGAAAAGGTCCTCGCGGTGTCTGAGCGAAGCGAGTTTGCGAGGGCTCCCGGCAGATCGAGCAACGCAGCGAACCCGAAGGGCCGCGCAGCTGGGTGCCCCGGGGGATTGCTAAGGGGGGATGGGCAAGCATCCCCCCTTGGCTCGCCTAGAGGCGAAATCGGTATCTAGTTAGTCAAAGAAAGTTGAACCCAACATAGATTAGTGCGAAATAAGCCCGGCGCGGCGGCGGCTAACCACCCTCCACTACAGTGCGCTTATCTGCACAAAAGCAGCAACCGCAGCACCTACCAAACATCCACTAACCAGGATGATAGCCAAAAACTGCCATACCACCGCAACCTGTTGTCGATCTGCCGCCTCGAGCAGTTTTAATAACAGGAATGTCCAGAACGAAAAAATGGCGAGTGTCGCCAGCAAAGCTAAGGCTGGGTTGTGAAAGCTCGCGAGCAGACCACTAATCAGTAACCCCAATAGAGGCCCAAGCACACAGCTCCCATACCAGAAAAACTGAGCATAGCTGAGTTGCCCATGAGCAAAATCGCTGATTAAAGCGGTGACACGCTTAACAACCGAGCGCCGGTCGGGTTGTTGCCAGGCGACCAGCTGTTTGCTCCAGTGGCGCAAGGGCAATACGGCAATCAGGCTGAAGCCGAGCGTGTCGAGTGGGCTGGCATAAAGTGCGTAAAAGGGTCTAACCAGGATACCCACAATACCGGTCGGCCACTCGCCAACACTTAGCTGTATCGCCACTGAGAATACCCAGCTGTAAATCAGCGCCCAGGCCAGCACCATGAGCGGTAATGTCCAAACAGTGGTGCGACTGAGAACGTGGCGTAACATGATGAAAGTGATAACAAAGCTGACGATGGGCGTGACGTGGAACTGCAGTTGGCCAGTAGTGGACGCAGTCCCTGACGCGTCGATTAGCGTATTCGCATAAACCAACTCAAAGTACAGGCTTTCAGCGGCGCCCATGGCCAGGCCCAAGGCAACCACCCAAATCAACTTAACCAGGGCGGCTTTGCGATAGGTCGGTTGGGTCGCGATAGCCAGTTCGAGGCTAGCAAGGGCCAAGGCACCCAGGCCTAACAGCACAGCTGCCGGAGTCTCCAACCAGCGGAGCTGGTTATCGTAGGGGCTTGAGGTGGCGACCAACAAGATATAGCAGCCGAACACCAGTAACTGAACGGCGAGCGATCGGGCAATAATCCAGGGTAATGATGCCGCTGGCTTATCTAGCTCAGAAGCCAGCTGCGATTGCGTCCCTGTCATATCCATGCGTACTTATCCCTGCCCGTAAAAAGTCGGCGGGGACTATACATTTGAAAGATGCGTGCGTCATGCAGGCTTGATCGCCTACCTCGACTACATCACGTTAGGGCATAGACTCAGGGTAAATAGCGTAACTGCAACCGATTCACGCCATCCACCCTGTTCAGCACGCGAAGGCGGCTGCGCTAGCAACGCAGCGTTAGCGCTGCATCGCTCCGGCCAGGGCAGTGGTCAATTCCAGCGCCGCAGCTTCACCGCCCTTGTGCATGGCTTCGACTAAAGCCGACCCTACCACCACGCCCGTGGCGGTGCGGGCAAAGGCGGCAGCCTGCTCTGGCGTACGCACGCCAAAGCCAACGCAGATCGGCAAGTCGCTCTGTTTGCGGATGTCGCTCAGCGCCGCGTCTACCACGGCGTTGTCGGCCTGCCCTACCCCGGTGACACCGTTCAGCGACACGTAGTAGAGAAAGCCACTGGCATTGGCCAGCACGCGCGGCAGGCGTTTGGCATCGGTTGTGGGGCTGGCCATGCGGATCATGTTCAGGCCTAGATCGCGTGCCATGGGGCCCAGTTCGTTATCGTGCTCGGCGGGCAAGTCGACAATCAGCAGGCCATCGACGCCAGCGGCGTGCGCATCGCTCAAAAAGGCCTCGGCACCGTAGCGGTGGATCGGGTTGTAATATCCCATCAGCACCAGCGGCGTGGTTGTGTTCTCGGCGCGGAAAGCGCGGACCATCTCCAGCGTCTTGCGCTGCGTCTGGCCACTGTTCAGTGCGCGCACGGCGGCGGCCTGAATGGTCGGGCCATCGGCCATCGGATCGCTGAAGGGCATGCCCAGTTCGATGATATCGGCGCCGGCACCCGGCAGCTTTTTCAGTAGCGAGAGACTGGCGTCATAGCTGGGGTCGCCACCGCAGATGTAGGTTACCAAGGCAGCACGGTTCTGCTCGGCGCACTCGGCGAAGCGTTGTTGTAAACGGTTACTCATGCTTGTTCCTCCATCAGGCGCAGCACGGTGGGCATGTCCTTGTCACCACGGCCGGACAGGCAAACCACCATCAGGTGATCGCTGGGCAGGGTGGGTGCGCGGCGCGCCACTTCAGCCAGGGCGTGGGCGGTTTCCAGCGCCGGGATGATGCCTTCCATCCGGCAGCAGTTATGGAAGGCGTCCAGTGCTTGTTGGTCGGTTACGGCGACATATTCGACGCGGCCTTCCTCATGCAACCAGGCGTGCTCGGGGCCAATGCCCGGATAGTCGAGGCCGGCGGAGACCGAGTGAGCGTCGTCGATTTGACCGTCTGCGTCCTGCAGCAGGTAAGTGCGGTTGCCATGCAGTACGCCCGGCACGCCGCCCTTGAGGCTGGCCGCGTGCTTGCCAGAGTCCAGCCCGTGGCCTGCGGCTTCTACGCCTATCATCTGCACTTCCGGGTAGTCGAGGAAGTGATGAAACAGCCCCATGGCGTTGGAGCCGCCGCCGATGCAGGCGACCAGACTGTCGGGCAGACGCCCTTCGCGCTCCAGCATCTGGCTGTGGGTTTCGCGGCCAATGATCGACTGAAAGTCGCGGACCAGCGTGGGATAAGGATGCGGCCCAGCGACGGTGCCGATCATGTAAAAGGTATTGTCGACGTTGGTGACCCAGTCGCGCAGGGCTTCATTCATGGCGTCTTTCAGTGTGCCCTTACCGGAGGTAACCGGCACGATCTTGGCGCCCATCAAGCGCATGCGTGCCACGTTATCGCGCTGGCGATCAATGTCGGTGGCGCCCATGTAGACCACGCATTCCAGGCCGAAGCGGGCGCACACGGTGGCGGTGGCCACGCCGTGCATACCGGCGCCGGTTTCGGCGATGATGCGCGTCTTGCCCATGCGGCGGGCCAGCAGGACCTGCCCGATGCAGTTGTTGATCTTGTGCGCGCCGGTATGGTTCAGCTCTTCGCGCTTGAAGAAAATCTTGGCGCCGCCGTATTGCTCGGTCAGGCGCTCGGCATAGTACAGCGGGCTGGGGCGGCCAACGAACTCGGCGTTGAAGCGATCCAGTTCGGCGATAAAGTTCGGCTCGGAGCGCGCTTGGTTGTAGGCCTGCTCCAGGTCGAGAATCAGCGGCATCAGGGTTTCGGCAACGAAGCGCCCACCGAACTGGCCGAACTGGCCCTGTGCGTCGGCATCGCGGCGGTAATGTTGGTTGGCACTCGACATGATTTCACCTCCAAAGTTGATGCGCCTACATTAGGGCAGACAGCGCCGCGATAAAATCGATATGATGGCGCAAACCTGTGAGAAAAAGTGACGTATCCCATGGCCCGAGACTTACCTTCGCTGAACGCGCTCAAAGCCTTTGAAGTGGCTGCCAGACTGGAAAGCATGAGTCAGGCTGCGGATGAACTGCATGTCACGCACGGTGCGGTAAGCCGCCAGATACGGCAGCTTGAAGAGGAACTGGGGGTGGCCCTGTTCGACAAGGTCGGGCGCGGCATTCAGCTTACTGCCGCTGGCCGCCAGCTGCGCGATGCCTGCCGCGATGCCTTTGGCAGCTTGCGTGAGGTATGCGCCGAGATACGTCAGGCCGATCAACGCGGCCCTTTTCTGCTCGCCTGCCCCGGCAGCCTGTTGGCGCGCTGGTTTATTCCCAGGCTGGACCGGCTGAATGCCGCGCTGCCCGAACTCAATCTGCACCTGTCGGCCAGTGAGGGCGAGCTCGACCCGCGCCGCGCCGGGGTCAGTGGCACCCTGTTGTTTGCCGCCCCGCCCTGGCCTGCCGATATGCAGGTTTACCCGCTGCGGCAGGAGCATATCGGCCCGGTCTTCAGCCCGCGCTATTCCGGCGCAGCGCGTCTGCACGGGCAACCGGCCACCGCGCTGCTGAATGAGAGCCTGCTGCATACCCAGTCCCGTTCGCAGGCCTGGGCGGATTGGGCACGATTGCAGCAGATCGATCCGGCCAAGCTGACTCAGGGGCAAGGTTTTGAGCATCTGTATTACCTGCTGGAGGCGGCTCTTTCAGGGTTGGGCGTAGCCATCGCACCGCAGCTGCTGGTGGCCGATGATCTGGCCACCGGTCGCCTGCTGGCGCCCTGGGGGTTCGTTGAAACGCAGCATCAGCTTGGGCTCTGGGTGCCAGCGCGCCAGCCGCAGGGCGCCGCGCAGCAACTGGCCGACTGGCTGATTGCCCAGATGCAGGAGTCGTCGATATGAGGCGCATCGGCCTAATGGTCCTGCTCATGCTGCTGCAGGGCTGCAGCTCAGTGGCCTATCTGCACCACAGTTGGCAGGGCCAGCGCGATTTGTTGTCGCGTGCGCAACCGCTAGAAGAGGTACTGCAGAACCCGGCCACCGATCCGCAGCTGGTCAAGCGGCTGCGCCAAGCGCAGCAAATCAGAGCCTATGCCAGTGGTCATCTGCAGCTACCCGATAACGCCAGCTACACCCGCTACGCCGACCTGCCCCGGCCCTACGCACTGTGGAATCTGTTTGTCGCCGAGCTACTGTCGATGGACGCGGTGGCGCATTGTTATCCCTTCTTCGGTTGCATTGCCTACAAGGGCTACTTTGATCAGGCCAGCGCGGAGGAAGCAGCCGAGCACTGGCGTGAGCAGGGCTATGAGGTCTATGTGGCTGGTATTCCGGCCTACTCCACGCTTGGCTGGTATGACGACCCGCTGCTCAGCTCGATGCTGCACTGGGATGACAACTACCTGGCTGAGTTGCTGTTCCACGAGTTGGCGCATCAGCAGTTTTACGTAAAGGACGACACCGCCTTCAACGAGTCCTTCGCCAGTTTTGTTGGCCAGCAAGGCCTGCGCGAGTGGCGCGCCGAGCAGGGGCTGGCTGCGCTGCCGGATGACCCGCGCGCGCAGGAGCGCGAGTTTGTGCAGCTGCTGTTGCAGGCGCGCGAACAGTTGCTGGCGCTCTACGCCAGCGCGGCCAGTGATGCCGACAAGCTGGCTGGCAAAGCGGCGGTGTTCAGCCAACTGCGTGCCGATTATCAGCGCTGGCGAGACGCACGCTGGCAGGGCACAGGACCCTATGATCACTGGTTTGCCGGTGAGCTGAACAATGCCCGCCTGCTGCCGTTTGGGCTTTACGATCAGTGGATTCCGGCCTTCGCCGAGTTGTATCGCACGAGCGGCAGCTGGCCGGCGTTTTATCAGGCTGTCGAGCGCCTGGGCAACTTGTCTGATAGTGAGCGCACGGCAGCGCTGCTAGCTCTGCTGGAGCGCGGTGCAGAGCGGTCTTGAGATCTTAATCTGATTGATAATAATTGCTATTCAGAGTACATTGCGGGCCTGTTTTAGCCATCCCTTCCCCGGAGCCCGCATGTTCCAACTGGAGTCCGTTTCCTTTGCCGTACCCGAGCGGACGCTGTTGCAGCCGCTGGACCTGGCGCTGCCGTCGGGTCAGATGATCGGCCTGATCGGTCACAATGGCTCCGGTAAATCCACCCTGATTAAACTGCTGGCGCGGCAACAGGCTGCGACCGCAGGCCGTATTCTGCTGGACGAGCGGCCGCTGGAGGCCTGGGGCGAACGCGAATTTGCCCGTCAGGTTGCCTATCTGCCGCAGCAACTGCCCGCCGCCGAAAGCCTCACGGTGCGTGAGCTGGTGGGCTTTGGTCGTTACCCCTGGCACGGCCTGCTCGGTCGTTTCAGTGTGGACGATCAGCAGGAAGTCGAGCGCGCCATGCAGCTGACCGACGTTACCCGTTTTGCCGATAGCCTGGTCGATACCCTGTCCGGTGGTGAACGCCAGCGGGTCTGGCTGGCCATGCTGTTGGCCCAGCACACCCGTTACCTGCTGCTGGATGAGCCGACGTCGGCGCTGGACATTGCTCACCAGGTTGAGGTGCTGGCGCTGGTGCAGCGGCTTAGCCGCGAGCTGGATCTGGGCGTCATCGTGGTACTGCACGATATCAACATGGCGGCGCGCTACTGCGACCATCTGGTAGCGCTGCACTCCGGTCGCCTGCTGCTGCAAGGCAGCCCCGCCGAGCTGATGAATCCCGAGCATTTACAGGCCATCTACGGCCTGCCCATGAGTGTTATTCCGCACCCGGATCAGAGCTCCAGCATCGCGGTAGCACACGGGTGAGACGCCTCGGTCTGGCGCTGCTGCTGGCGCTACTGCCCCATCTGGCTCTGGCCGACGCGCCTGGCGAGCCGCGCTATAGTCGCATTGCCGCCATCGACTGGGGGCTGGCGGAAACCCTGCTCGGCATTGGCGTTACCCCTATTGCGGTTGGTGGCCTGGAGAATTATCGCCGCTGGGTGGGTGAGCCAGTCATGCCGGATTCGGTGCAGGATCTGGGGCTGCGCACCGAGCCCAATCTGGAATTGCTCACGCAACTCAAGCCCGACCTGATCCTGATCACGCCGCAGTTCGAGGCTGCGCGGCCCTGGCTAGAGAAAATCGCACCGGTCAAAAGTATGGCCATTTACCGCCCTGACAGTAATCCGCTGCTTACCGCTACCGAGGTGACCCGCGAGCTGGGCCGCCTGACTGGGCACGAGGCCGAGGCTGAGCGGCTGATCAGCGATCTGGACCAGCATATCGCCGCGGTACGTGCGCAGTTGGCAGGGCGCACGCTGCCACCCTTCTATCTGGTCAGCTTTATTGATGACCGCCACGTGCGGGTATTCGGCGATAGCAGTCTGTTTAACGCCGTGCTTGAGCGCGTTGGCCTGAGCAATGCCTGGACCGGCGAAGACAACTACTGGGGCTTCAACCAGGCGGGTATTGAGCAACTGGCAGAAACACCCGATGCGGCGCTCATCTACTTTGCACCGATGCCATTGAGCGCCGAGCAGACCCTGGCGCGCAGCATGCTCTGGCAAAATATGCCCTTTGTGCGAGCGCAGCGGGTGCATGCCTTTCCGCCCGCGTGGCAGTTTGGTGGCTTGATGTCGGCAGACCACTTTTTGCGCTTGCTGCAGGAGGCGCTGCCACATGACTAATCCGAGCGCAGCGTCACCCCGCCGTTGGGGCCTGGCAATCTGCCTGTTGAGCCTGGCAATGGCGCTCTGGGTGCTGCAGCGGCAGCTGCCGCTGGCAACGCTGCCCGCGGCAATCTGGCAACCGGATCTTTCTGATCTGGCGCAACTCAAGGTGCACTACAGCTGGTTGCCGCGTTTCTGTGTTGCCCTGCTGTGTGGCGCGGCGCTGGGGCTCGCTGGCCTGTTGATGCAGCAGGTGCTGCGCAACCCGCTGGCTTCGCCTACCACCCTGGGGGTCGCTAGTGGCGCGCAGTTGTCGCTGGCCCTCGCCACCCTCTATGCTCCCGGCCTGCTGATCGCGGGCGAGTGGGTTGCGCTGGCCGGCGGTGGTTTGGCCACCCTGCTGGTATTCGCATTGGCGCGGCGGCGCGGCCTGTCACCACTGAGTCTGATCCTGGCCGGCTTGGTGATCAGCCTGCTGCTCGGTGCCCTCAACGTGATGTTGATGCTGCTGCAGCCCATGGGGCTGTCGGCGATGTTCATCTGGAGCGCGGGTTCACTCAGCCAAAACAATTGGGATGCGGTGCTCTTTCTGCTGCCGCGCCTCGGCCTGGCGCTGGTACTGATCACCTTGTTGGTGCGGCCGCTGAGCCTGCTCGAACTGGATGACAGCGGCGCGCGCAGTCTGGGCTTGTCGCTGGATCGGTTGCGTGTGGTGGCGCTGGCGCTGGCCGTGTTTATGACCGCCTGTGTGGTCAGCAGCGTGGGGGTTATCGGCTTTATTGGCCTGGCCGCGCCCACCATCGCTCGGCTGATGGGTGCGCGTACCCTGCGCCAGCGATTGGTCTGGACGCCGCTGCTGGGTGCCGCACTATTGCTATTGACCGATCAGCTGGTGCAGGGCTTCGCCGGCCGCTTGAGCGAGCTGCTGCCGACCGGCGGCGTCACCGCGCTGCTGGGTGCGCCCTTGCTGCTGTGGCTGATACCTCGGTTGCGCCTGTCCACCGGCAGACCGCAACCGAGCACCCAGCGCACCGTCTCTCAGCCGCTGGGTGGTCACCGGTTGCTACCCCTGATGCTGCTGGGGTTGTTGTTGCTCGCCGTGGTGGCGCTCTTGCTTGGCCAGGGACCGCAAGGCTGGAACTGGAGCTTGAACCCGGAGTTATTGCAGTGGCGTTTGCCGCGCCTGCTTGCGGCCCTGGGCGCGGGCCTGCTGCTGGGGTTGGCTGGCTGTCTGTTGCAGCGCCTGACCGGCAACCCGATGGCCAGCCCCGAGCTAATGGGCATCAGCGCCGGTGCCGCCCTGGGCTTGATGCTCACCCTCTTCGTCTGGATCGGCGCGCCCTTCTGGGTGCGGCTGATCATGGGCTTTGCTGGCGCCCTATTGGTGCTGCTGGTGATCGTCGGCTTTGCCCGCCGCCAGGCCTACGCCCCCGAGCGTCTGCTGCTGGTGGGTATCGCTATCAGCGCGCTCTTTGATGCGGTCAAGATGCTGGTGTTGTCGCTGAACGATCCACGTGGCCAGTCGGTACTCAGCTGGTTGTCTGGCTCGACCTATTTCGTCGAGCTGCCGACCGGCATCATGGCGCTGCTTGCTGGTGTGATCCTGCTGCTGGCGAGCCTGCCCTTGAGTCGCTGGCTGACCTTGCTGCCGCTGGGTGAGAGCACTCCGCGCAGTCTCGGGGTGCCGATGCGGGGAGCGCGCTTGAGTATTATGCTACTGGCCGCACTGATGACCGCCATCGCTACCCTGTTGGTGGGGCCGCTGAGCTTTGTTGGCTTGATGGCACCGCATATGGCGCGGGTGCTGGGTCTACAGCAGGCACGCGCACAATTGCTTGGCTCGGCGCTGCTCGGCGCCTTGTTGATGGTGCTAGCCGATTGGCTGGGTCGCAACCTGATGTTCCCCGAGCAGATACCGGCTGGGTTGCTGGCGGCGCTGTTGGGGGGTGGTTATCTGATCTGGGGGCTGAGTCGCAGGCGCTGAGGCTCTAGTCTTCACTGATGCGCAACGGCCTAACGATGTTTTCGCAGTTTCGATCCTCATTTCAATAAACCTAGCCGAATGCACGGAGCAAAACGTCCCATCTGAGCGGGCGAGTAGCACAGAGCTGCCGGGAAAAAGGCGTGCGCGGTGTCTGAGCGAAGCGAGTTTGCGCGCGGCCGGCTAGGCGCGTCCCCGGCTGGTCGAGCAACGCAGCGAACCCGAAGGGCCGCGCAGCTGGGTGCCCCGGGGGATCGCTAAGGGGGGATGGGCAAGCATCCCCCCTTGGCTCGCCTAGAGGCGAAAACCGGAAATGAGATCAGCATAGAATTCTTGGTTACAAATAGCCGATATTGATCACACGCTCCCTCGCCCCGAAACTCTCGAAAAGACGTATTCAACCTCGGTTTTTGATCGCCACCAAGTTCAGCGGCGATGCGTTACTCAGGCAGTATGTGTTTAGTTGGATATCGGTTTCACCGGATGGCGAGTCGGGGGGAATGCTTACCCACTCCCCCCGACACCCCCCTCGGTACCCAGCTGCGCGGCCCTATGGGTTCGCTGCGTTGCTCGACCAGCCGGGGACGCGCGCAAACTCGCTTCGCTCAGACACCGCGCACGCCTTTTTCCCGGCAGCTCTGTGCTACTCGCCCGCGCAGATGGGGATTTTCAGTCCGTGCATGGGCTAATATCGTCGCTAACCCGCTAACCCGCTAACCCGCTAACCCGCTAACCCGCCTGGCCATTGGCTTCTACAACCCCTGACAAAACGCGGCCATCTCTCCCGCCAGCTGCCTTAATGCCGGGTTCAATCGCCGCCGGTTGATCACCAGCAACATCAACGGCGATGGTTCGCCAGTCACCTCTGGTAATAGCCGCACCAGTTCTCCGCTGGCCAGATGCTGGGCTATGTCCAGGTACGATTTGTAGGCGATGCCCTGCCCGCGCAGGGCCCAGCGGCGCACGGTGTCGCCGTCGTCGCTGTTGCGATCACCGCGCACGCGCAGGGTGATGGGCTCGGGCGCCTCGAAGTGCCAGCGGTCGTGCAGGCTTTCGCCCAAGCGAAAACACAGGCAGTTGTGTTGGCTCAGCTCACTGATGGATTGCGGGCTGCCGTGCTGGGCCAGGTAGGCGGGTGAGGCACAGAGCACTCGGCGGTTATCCGGTGCTAGGGGCAGCGCGACGAAGCTGGAGTCTTCTGGCTGACCGTAGCGCACGGCCAGATCAATCGGCTGCTGGTAGAGGTCGGCCACGCGGTCGCTGACTTGCAGCTCCATGCGAATGCCGGGTTGCCGTGCCAGGTAATCTTCCAGCCAGTCGAGCAGGTGACTGCGCGCCAGGTTGGAGGGCAGGGTCAGGCGCAGGGTGCCGGTCAGGGTGTTGGCGTCGGCCTCCAGCGCCTGCTCGGCGTCGCGCAGTGCGTGAAAGGCGGCGCGGGCGTGCGGCAAATAGCGCTCCCCGGCCTCGCTCAGCCGCAAGCTTCGCGTGGTGCGTTCAAATAAACGTACCCCCAGCTGCTGCTCCAAGCGCTTAATACTGGCGCTGGCCACGGCGGGGGCTAGATTCAACTGACGGGCCGCGGCCGAGAAGCTGCCACACTCCAGGGTGTGCAGAAACACCCCGAGATCATCGATACGCTGTATTTTCATGATTTCCAATAAAGTGATTCGCTATAACGAATGTTTTTCTTTCTATGCAATCAAGTCAAGCTGTGTGAATCAGTCGTTACCTATCCCGGATCAGAGGAGCAAACACATGAAAGCGGTTGCTTACACCCAGGCTGGCGCCCTTGACCGCGCCGACGCATTGATCGATATCGAGCTGAAAAAGCCCACCCCTGGCCCGCAGGACCTGCTGATCAAGGTCGCTGCCATTTCGGTCAACCCGGTGGATGCCAAGATCCGCAGCAAGCGGCCGGCCACGGTCGATGAGCCGCAGGTGATTGGCTGGGATGCGGTCGGTGAGGTGGTTGCCGTGGGCGCCAAGGTTCAGGATTTCGCGGTCGGTGATCGGGTGTTCTACGCCGGTGCCCTCGACCGTCCCGGCAGCAACGCCGAATATCAGCTGGTGGATGCACGCATCGTTGGCCACGCCCCGGAGTCACTGAGCGATCCCGAAGCTGCTGCGCTGCCGCTGACCGCGATCACCGCCTGGGAGCTGCTGTTTGATCGTCTCGGTGTGGCCGAAGGTAGTGGTGCCGGGCAGACCTTACTGGTGATTGGCGCCGCCGGTGGCGTCGGTTCGATTCTGGTTCAGCTGGCACGCCAACTGACCGAGTTGACCGTTGTAGGCACGGCTGCCCGCGAAGAAAGTGCCGAGTGGGCCAAGGAGTTGGGCGCGCATCATGTAATTGATCACAGCAAGCCAATGCTGGCGCAGTTGCAGGCTCTGGGTATTGAGAGCGTGGAGCTGATTGCCTCGCTGACGCACACCAAAGACCACTACGCTCAGTACATCGAGTGCATCGCGCCCCAGGGTAAGCTGGGCGTGATTGATGACTTCGACAGCATTGATATCACCCAACTGAAGAGCAAGAGCGCTTCCTTTCACTGGGAGTTTATGTTTGCCCGCAGCCTGTATCAGACCGCCGATATGGCCGAGCAGGGCGTGCTGCTGAACCGCGTGGCTGAGTTGCTCGACGCCAGTGCCTTGCGTACCACCTTGGGTGAGCATTATGGGGTGATTAATGCGGCCAATTTGATGCGGGCGCATGCTTTGTTGGAGAGCGGCAAGGCGCGGGGTAAATTGGTGCTTGAAGGCTTCTAACTCGGACCTGATCGTTCCCATGCTCCAGCGTGGGAACGCAGCCCCGGACGCTCCGCGTCCATACCCACAACCTGCACCGTCAGCACCAGATCGTTCCCATGCTCCCGCGTGGGAACCTAGCCCCGGACGCTCCGCGTCCGTATCGCACCGCTGTGGCGTGTTCACGTCAGCCTTTCGCCCTGATGGCGAGTCAGGGGAAATGCATGGCCATTTCCCCCGACACCCCCCTAGGCCACCCCAACTGCACGGCCCTTCGGGTTCGCTGCGTTGCTCGGTCTGCCGGGGATGCGCGCAAACTCGGCGCTTCGCACCTCAGACACCGCGCACATCTTCTTCCCGGCAGCCCTGCGCTACTCGCCCGCGCAGACGGGGACTTGGGTTCCGTGCATCCGCCACCTATGCTGCGCTGGCTCGGGAGGGCCGAGTTCCAACTCGGCCATGGTGTTGCACGCTAGTCAGCAGGTCGAGCAGGAGCTCGACCCTCCCGGGTTGCCCATGCACCAACACGGTGCTAATCTCACCGAGTCGTCAAACGACGCCTTTTTGTTTTTACCTGTCCCGAGTGACCGCATGTCCACTGCCCAGACCACCGCTGTTGTAAACCGCCCCGCGCTCGCCGGTGTGGTTGCGCGCGTGCAGGCTGCCGTGGCCTGTCTGCCGGTCACCCCTCCCGGCGTAGCCATCGTGGCTGCCGTGGCTTCACCGCCACCAGCGCACTGATTCCGTTACCCCTTTTCTGATTTCTGTTCTCCCTGACTGGCGTCACGCCGTAGGGCGAACCTGTGTCCTGACAGGTGACATATGTTTATTCAACGTTTGAACTGGGCCGCCATTGGCCCGACTGCGCTGTTCGTATTGCTCTGGAGCGCGGGCGCGATCTTCTCCAAATGGGGGCTGGAACACGCCTCCGCCTTTGCCTTTCTGCTGCTGCGCTTTGTACTGGCCTGCGCAGCCCTCGGGCTGCTGGCGCTCACCCGGCGGCGCTGGCTGCCGGCGCGCGGTACCCGCAAGCAGGTAGCACTGGTCGGGGTACTGCTGACCGGCGGCTACACCATCTTCTACCTGCTCTCGCTGGACGCCGGGCTCACGCCGGGGGTGCTGGCAACGGTGCTGGGTGTGCAGCCGATCCTCACCCTGATGCTGGTCGAACGCCGCGCCAACCTGCTGAGGGTATTGGGCTTGCTGTTGGCGCTCGGTGGCCTGACGCTGGTCGTGCTCGACAGCCTGCTGGCGGCGCGCTTCTCGTTGCTGGGCATCGGCCTGTCGCTGGCGGCGCTGCTGTGCATCACCCTGGGCTCGATCTTCCAGAAGGGTATTCAGCAATCACCCATGGACGTACTGCCGCTGCAATACGCCATCGGCCTGCTGATGTGCGCGGTGGTCGTACCCTTTCAGCCGTTTGAAGTGGAATGGAGCGTCGGCTTCATCGTGCCGCTGCTGTATATGGGCGTGCTGATCTCGGTCGGCGCGACCCTGCTGCTGTACCGGCTGATTCGGATGGGCAATTTGGTCAACGTGACCAGTCTGTTCTACCTGATGCCCGGTTGTACCGCGTTGCTGGATTTCCTGTTCTTGGGGAATCGCATGGCGGCGTTGAGTCTGCTGGGGATGGGGGCGATTGTGCTGGGGTTGGTGTTGGTGTTTCGACAAAGGGATTAACGCGGCGTCGCGCCAGGCATGCCCGAGCTTGCGGCCTTTGTCTCCATGACACCCGCAACGGCGGGTGTCATGGGGCTCAGTTCTCCTGTTGGGGGCGCGTCTTCAGGTGATGCATTACCTGCCGCTGAATGCGCTTCGGCGCAGTGTCCGTGCCGGCGTTTCCCCGAAGCGTGCTCGGTAGGCGCGAGAGAAGTTGCTGACGTGGCTGTAGCCAACTCGCTCGGCAACATCACGCACGGGCAATTCGCCTGTTTCCAGCCAGCGGTTGGCTGTACTCATGCGTTCATTGCGCACGTACTCAGCGCAGCTCAGCTGGAATTTTTGCCGAAACAGTTGATCGAGGCGGTTCTCGGACAGACCTGCCATATCGGCCAGATTGGCCAGGGCCAGGGCGCCATCCAGGTTGTTTTCGATGTGCGCGATGATGTCGCTCAGGGCCTGCTTTTCCCAAACGATAATGCGATCTTCTGTATCGTTTTCCTCGCAGAACAGCTCGATGATTTCTGCGAGGAACAGGTTTGCAATACCTTCCAGCTTCAGCAGTCGGGCGCTGCCTCTGGCGTGGTTGTCGAACAGGTTGCTTGCCAATTGACGTAGGCGCGGGCTGGGCGAGAATGATTGGCCCAGCTGGAAGTCGCCAAACGCGCTGTCATGGAACAGCGACAGACGCTCCGGCAGTTGGCCGTTGAAGCGCGCTTGCAGTGGTGCCAGGGTCGACGCTACGCCCACATGGCGAATGAGCTGCCCCTTGAACAGATGAAAGCGGCTGCCTGATGGGTCAACCCGCATCAACAGTGCCGAATCCGGTGTCAGCGTAAAGGTTTTGCCGTCGGGGTAGGCCAGTTCGGAGTGGCCCTGCAGATGCAGCGCAGAGCCGATCCACGGCTCGCTGAAACTGTTCTGTACCTGCACGGAACAGTCTTCCAGCGCCTCATATTCCATCCGGTAGAGCACTATGCCACTGGCGAATTCCAGACGTTCCATACGACCGCGAATGCCCGGCAGGTCGATTGCCTGACCACCGCTCATGTCTGCCTTAACTAGTGGCACCTCCGTGCCGCTTCCGTGTTTTTTTATCATGGCTGAATACTACCGGAATTCACCGGTTTGGCAGCCAATACGGGGGAAATGATAAGAACTCGGAAAATGATGTATCCGCCAAGTGGTTCCTAACCGCACTGATCTCTACCCTACATCCCAAACGGAAATCATCACGCAGGGGAGCTGTCATTGCCCAATCCGGGCCGGACATCCCCCGGGGAAGGGAGCGCCATGAATCACATCTTCAAAACCGTCTTCAATGCTGCGCTGGGCGTTTGGCAGGCCGTATCCGAGTTGGCTCGTGGCTGCGGCAAGGGGCGAGGTAAGCAGGGCAGCGGCACACTACGCAACGGGCAATGGCGGGGCGCTTCAGGCATGTTGCTGTTGTTGTACGCGGCACCTGGGTCTGTTCTGGCTGCGACCCTGCCGCAAAATGGTCAGGTGATCGCTGGCGATGTATCCATCAGCCAGCCCAGTGATCACACGCTCACCATAGAACAAGGCTCAAACAAGGCCATTATCGACTGGCAGTCGTTCAGCATCGGTGAAGGCAACACCGTCAACTTCGACCAGAACAGCAGCTCCGCCGTGGCGCTCAATCGCGTTATCGGCAACGATCCCTCGGCGATTTACGGCAACCTCAATGCCACCGGCAAGGTGTTTCTGGTCAACCAGAACGGGGTGCTGTTTGCCGAAGGGGCCAGCGTCAATGTGGGTGGCTTGGTGGCTTCCACGCTGGATATCGACAATCAGGACTTTGTCGACGGCAACTACCGTTTTGAGGGCAGCGGCAATCAGGCGGTGATCAACCGTGGCACCATCCATGCCGATGGTGGCGCTGTGGTGATGCTCGGCGGCCAGGTGAGTAACGAAGGAGTGATCCGCGCAAACCTGGGCAGCGTTGCCATGGCGGCCGGGGAGAAAATCCAGCTGGATTTTGCCGGCGACGGTTTGATCAACCTCACCATTGAGCAAGGCAAGCTCAATGCCCTGGTGGAAAACCACGGCGCGATCCAGGCCGATGGCGGCAGTGTTTACCTCACCACCCACGCCGCGGATCAGGTGCTCGATTCGGTGGTCAACAACAGTGGGCAGATTCGTGCACAGAACGTGGCCGAACGCGACGGCAAAATCGTGCTGCTGGCGGATATGCAAAGCGGCACCGCCACTATCGACGGCACGCTGGACGCCTCAGCGCCTGCCAGCGGCGATGGCGGCTTTATCGAAACCAGCGGTGCTCACGTCACTATCGCTGACAGCACACAGATCACCACGCAGGCTGAACATGGCGAGACCGGCCGCTGGCTGATCGACCCCAACGACTTCACCGTCGCGGCCAGCGGCGGTGACATCACCGGCGCCACGCTGAGCAATCAGCTGGCCAGCACCGACGTCGAGATTCAGAGCGTCAATGGCGACACCGACGGCAACGGCGATGTTTTCGTTAATGACAGCGTCAGCTGGAACGACAACACCCTCACACTCAGCGCCGAGCGTGATATCCACGTCAATGAGTCCCTTAACGCCAGCGGCACCGCGGGTCTGGCGCTGAAATACGGGCAGGGCAGCAGCGATGGGGTGATTAACGGCAGCGAAGCCCAATACCGGGTCACGGCGCCGATCAACCTGGCGTCAACCGGCAGCTTCAGTACCCAGTTGGGTAGTGCTGGCCCTGTCGTCGACTACACCATCATTACCGACGTAGACGCTTTGCAAGGCATCAACAGCGGGCTCACAGGCAACTACGTGTTGGGCGCGGATATTGATGCCAGCGCGACGGCAGGCTGGAACAGCGGTGCGGGGTTTAATCCGCTTGGTAGTACTTACAGCAATAGTTTCCAGGGCGTGTTTGATGGCCTGGGGCATGTGATCAGTGGCCTGTTTATTAACCGGGGAGCCACAAACTTTGTCGGCCTGTTTGGCTACACCGGTGGCGCAGCGCTGCGTCAGGTGGGGTTGGAGAACGTCGATATTACGGGCCGGGATTACGTCGGCGGTCTGGTGGGCGGGCAATACAATAGTCGTGTCAGCCAGTCCTATGTCAGTGGCTCAGTGAACGGGGAGTACCGCGTTGGTGGTTTGGTCGGTGACAGCTTCGCTAATAGTCGTATTAGCCAGTCCTATGCCACCGCTGCGGTGAAGGGGACGTTCGAGGTTGGCGGTCTGGTCGGGCGTCAGAACGGTGGCAACATCAGCCAGTCCTATGCCACCGGTGCGGTGACGGGGGCGACTCAGGTTGGCGGTCTGGTCGCGTATCAGGACCCTAATTACAGCTCCATCACCAACAGCTACTGGAACACCGAAACAACCGGCCAGGCAACGAGCGCTGGCGGTGGCACGGGCCTGACCACCGCCCAAATGTTCTCCGCCGACAGCTTCACCGGTTTCGAGTTTGGCGAGGTGTGGGGCAATGCTGGTGATCAGACCACGCCGTATCTACTGGGGCTGTCGGGCAATCAGGTCTTTAACCGCCATGACTTGCCCACGGGTGCCATCACCGCAAGCAATCGCCCCGACGCCTATAACGTCATCCTCACTCTGCAACAGCTGCAAGCTATCAACAGCGGTCTGACCAGCAACTATGTGCTGGGGGCGGATATTGATGCCAGCGCCACGGCAGGCTGGAACAGCGGTGCCGGGTTTGTGCCGATTGGGGATGACGCCAATCGATTTAGTGGCGTGTTCGATGGGCTGGGGCATGTGATCAGTGGTTTGTTTATTGATCGGAATGCGTCCGACCATACAGGTCTGTTTGGCTTCACCAACGGCGCAACCCTGCGCCAGGTGGGGTTGGACGGTGTTGATGTTAGGGGGAGTCGCTATGTTGGCGGCCTGGTTGGGTATAGCAGGTACAGCAACATCACCCAATCCTATGTCAGCGGCGTGGTTCAGGGCCTGGAAAATGTCGGCGGTCTGATTGGTTATCAGGAGGATGGCGATACGAGCCAATCCTATGCCGCCAGTAGCGTGCAAGGAAGTAGATACGTTGGCGGTCTGCTGGGCTGGTCGGAACGTGCCCTCATCCGCGAGTCATATGCTGTTGGCTCAGTTGCTGGCGATGATGCGATTGGCGGTCTGGTCGGTTTAAACCGTGGCGGCATACGGAATTCCTACGCGACAGGCGCAGTGGCAGGGGGCACGTACGTAGGTGGGCTGGTTGGCCGAACCTACTTCGCGATTTTTGACAGCCACTGGGATAGCGCCTCCACCGGGCAGATTGGGAGTGGGACATCTGGCGGCGTGGCTGAGGTGACAGCCTCTAACCGCTACAACCACAGCGCCTATCAAAATCTCGGCACCTGGGAGCAGCTATACGGCGACGTGTATATAGCCAAAGACGGCAGCGGCAATCCCACCTGGGCCATGATCGAAGGCTCCACCCGGCCGTTTTTGTACAGCGAATACAGCACCACCATCCGCAACGCGCACCAGCTGCAACTGGCCGCGCTGGACCTGACGGCAGACTACACCCTTGCTGCTGATATTGATGCCAGCATTGCCAATGGCAGCAATGACTCGGGCATGTGGAGCTCTGCGGGGTTTGATCCGATTGGGGATGACGCCAATCGATTCAGCGGCGTGTTTGATGGTTTGGGGCATGTGATCAGTGATCTGTTTATTGATCGGGGAGCCGCAGACTATGTCGGACTGTTTGGCTATACCGATGGCGCTACGCTGCGTCATGTGGGGCTGGAAAATATCGATGTTACTGGGCAGAGCTATGTTGGTGGCCTGGTCGGGAATCAATTTGATGGTGATATCGGCAATGCCTACGTGACAGGGGGGGTGACCGGCGAGGGTAGTTACGTCGGCGGCTTGGTCGGTTTGCATTGGGGCGGCGCCAGCATAAGCGACTCCTATGCGGCAAGCATGGTGACTGGTGAGGGTGATTTTGTCGGCGGCCTGGTCGGCTATCAGGAAGGTGGTCATATCAGCGACGCCTATGCGACAGGCGCGGTTGCGGGGGATCGAGCGGTTGGTGGGCTGGTTGGAGGTCAAAGGAGCGGCGGCAGCGTTAGCGAGTCCTATGCCTCGGGCGCGGTGACAGGCACCAATTGGGTCGGCGGCCTGGTTGGTTTACAGCTGAATGGCACTATCAGTAACAGCCACTACCTGCTCACGGATGACCGCACCATCGAAGCGACGGCGGGGTTGGTCAATACCCTGGGTGGCGTCAAGGTGGCAGATAACGTTTCGGGAGCCACCCTGAGCCTGAAGGCCAGCGGCGATGTTAACGTCAGCGACAGTGTTGCACTGGAAAACAATGCACTGTTGGTCGAGGCTGGAGGCGATATTCACCTGGCGGCGGGCGCTGTGCTTTCTTCCGATGCAGCGGGCGATGCCCTGGTGCTGAGCAGCACGGCGTTTATCAACGACGCAGGTAGTGCTGCTGTACAAGCCAGTCATGCCGATGGCCGCTGGTTGATCTACAGCGATAACCCGGATGACAACACCTTTGGTGGTCTCGCCAGCGGTAACCAGGCGCTCTGGAATACCAGATGGAGTGGCTCGCCAGCGATCACCGCGCCGGGCAACCGCTATGTGTTTGCCATGCAGCCCACGCTGACGGTCACCGGCTCGGTTGACGGCAGCAAGACCTACGGTGATCTGTACTCCATCATCACGCCGGTTGCCGGCACCGATTACACGCTGAGCGGGTTTGTGGACGCTGCCGCTTACGGCAATGTGTTCACTCAGGACGACGCCAGCAACATCGGTGCACCCACACTTGTCTCGGCAGGCGCTGCTGCAAGCGCGAATGCGGGTAGCTACGGGCTGACCTGGCAGGTCGGCGATCTGGACGCCACGGGTTACAACGTCGACCTGACCGCTACCGGTGGTACGCTCACGGTAACACCGAAAATCATTGACCTGATTAACGCCATTGCGCAGAACAAGGTCTACGACGGCACGACCAATGCGGATGTGGCTGCGGGCCTTAGTGGCGTCATCAGTGGGGATGATCTGCAACTGGCGCTCACTGGCGCGTTTGCTGACAAGAACGCCGGTACCGGCAAAACCGTGACCGTCAGCGGGATGCTGTCAGGCGCGGATGCCGGCAACTACGCCTTGTCGGCGAACAGCATTACGACAACTGCTGACATCAGTGCCAAGGTGATCGATCTGATCAATGTGCTGGTGCAACACAAAGTCTACGACGGCACGAGCGATGCGGACGTGACGGCGGCGCTGGACGGGGTGGTCAGTGGGGATGACCTGCGGGTGAATCTGAGTGCCTGGTTTGCTGATGCCGAGATTGGCGAGGGCAAGACCGTGACCGTCAGAGGGGGGCTGGATGGCGCTGATAGCCATAACTATCAGCTCAATAGCCCAATTCAGATTCTGGCCAGCATCTTGGCTTACCTGCCGCCGCAGGGATACCAGGAGGCGATCAACTATCACCCCCCGCAACAGGCCGGAGGGCAATCGTTGCCGACGCCGGAGCAACAGGCGCTGCAGCTTGAGGTGCAGGGCGATGGTCTCAATCTGTCAGGGTTGGGCGGGGCGGTAACGTTGACTGTTCCCGCTGCTCCGGAGCGTCCGCTCGCGTTGTGGCTGAACTCGTCGCAGCTGCAGGCGGCGGGCCTTTCAGGTCGTGAGCCCGGCAGGACGGATGCCGCCACTCAGGGCCTGCTGGGGGCGCTGGCGGCGTTCCTGAAAGCCAACCCCGAGGCGCGGGTTCAGTTGATGGAACAGGCTGGCGAGGCGGGGGCGAGGGCAATCGATCAGCCGCGTTTTATCGCCCATGCGCAGTCTGTTGCCAAGCTGCTGCAGCGCTTTGGGGTGTCGGCCGAGCAGCTGCAGGCCGGCGCAGCGGATAACCCGCGGCCGTTCAGTGCTGATGCTCTGCAGCTGGCCATGGCGGTGAATAGCCGCGCTGGCGTTCAAGCCGAATAGATCAGACCGATCAGAGGGATAACGCCAGGCCCTGTGTGGCCTGGCGGCTGTTGTCATGGAACAAATCGAGGGAATCGCAGTGAGTACAAAAGGGTTGGGGTTGTTGGCTGTCTGCTGTTGGCTGCCGTCCACTGCCGCGATGGCGCAACAGCCGCCGCAGGCTGGCGACAGTTTACGCATACTTGAAGATCATGCCCCGGCGTTGCCTGCCCCGGCGGACCCTGTATTACAGGCACCCACAGAGGTGCCTGCAACGGCGCCGCAATCCGATGTTCGAATTCCGGTGCAGCAGTTCCGGATTGAGGGTAATCGCACGCTGCCGACGGATGCGCTGCTGGCGCAGTTGGCAGATCTGGAGGGGCAGACGCTGACGTTGGGCGAGCTGTATCAGGCTGCAGAACGTCTTACGCTCTACTACCGTCAGCAAGGCTACCTGGTGAGTCGAGCCTATGTGCCTGCACAGGAAATTGGTGAAGACGGCGTGATTACGTTGGCGATAGCCGAAGGGGAGTATGGCCGGGTAACGCTGGATAACGCGAGCCGCTTGCACGACGTGCTGCCTGCCGCGACGCTGAGCGGGCTCGAGGCCGGCGATGCGGTAAAACTCAAGCCGTTGGAGCGGCGTCTGCTATTGCTCAATGACGTGCCGGGTGTACGCGCGACATCATCGCTCGCTGCAGGAGCCAAGCCGGGGCAGTCTGATCTGGTGGTGGCGCTGGAAGATGAGCCGCTTGTCAGTGGTGCGGTGACGGTCGACAACTACGGCAATCGTCACACCGGGGCGTATCGTCTGGGCGGAGAGCTGTACTTGGCCAACCCGTTGGGGTTTGGTGATGCTTTCGCGCTGTCTCTGTTGGGCTCCGATGAACAGCAACTGTACTATCAGGCTCGCTACGATGTGCCGGTCAGCCCGTGGGGGACGCGGGCGGGTATTGTGGCCTCAAAAATGGATTACGAACTGGGTGGCGATTTTGACGACCTGGACGCGACCGGGACCGCGGACACCGTTGGCGTGTTTGTCAGCCACCCCTGGGTCCGCAGCCGTACGCTGAACTTGCGCAGCACCTTGCAGGTGGACCGCAAGGATCTGACTGACAAACTGTTTGATGGCTTGATCGTTACTGACAAGACGTCTGAAAGCGTCTCGCTGGGATTGTCCGGTGATTGGCGCGACAGTCTCGGTGGCGGTGGGGTAAATGCGTTCAGCCTGAACTGGGTGCATGGGCATCTGCGTGGCGACAGTGCTGATCTTGGCAGCTATGACAAGCTGCAGTACTCGCTGCTACGCCTGCAGCGGCTGGCCGGGCCATTCAGTTTGTACGCAGCGGTTCAGGGGCAGGTAACCGATGGCAACCTTGATAGCTCAGAGCATTTGTCGCTCGGCGGGCCCTATGCCGTTCGCGGCTATCCCGCGGGTGAGGCCAGCGCGGATGAGGGGATTATCGGTACTGTTGAGCTGCGTTATCAGTGGCGGCCGCAGTGGCAGTTCACGGCGTTCGTGGATGGCGGCTATGCTCGCCTGGAACGTCACCCTCAGCAAGACGGCGACTACCATCGCAATCTGAGCAGTGTGGGGGTGGGGGCGCAGTGGCAACCCCACCCGCAACTGACGCTCAGTGCTACCAGCGCATGGCGCAGCGGCGAGCATCCCACCAGTGACACCGAGCGTACTCCGCAGGTGTGGGGGCGCATGCAGTGGTCGTTCTGACCTGATGTGTGGCCGGTTGATGCGCATGGGCAACCTGGCCATCGCTACCTGTCTGTTCTGCGGGATGCTGTGCCGGGAAGCTCTGTGTCCCGCTGGTCAATTCAGCGCTGTCTGATACTCCGCCTTTCGTCTTTCTGCTGCTGCGCTCCGTGCTGGCCTGCGCTGCCCTCGGGCTGCTGGCGCTCACCCGGCGGCGCTGGTTGCCAGCGCGCGGTACCCGCAAGCAGGTAGCCCTGGTCGGGGTACTGCTGACCGGCGGCTACACCATCTTCTATCTGCTCTCGCTGGACGCCGGGCTCACGCCGGGGGTGCTGGCAACGGTACTGGGCGTGCAACCGATCCTCACCCTGATGCTGGTCGAACGCCGCGCTAACCTGTTGCGGGTATTGGGCTTGCTGCTGGCGCTAGGTGGTCTGACGCTGGTCGTGCTCGCGGCGCGCTTCTCGGCGTTGGGCATCGGCCTGTCGTTGGCGGCGCTGCTGTGCATCACCCTGGGTTCGATCTTCCAGAAGGGTATTCAGCAATCACCCATGGACGTACTGCCGCTGCAGTATGCCATCGGCCTGCTGATGTGTGCGGTGGTCGCGCCCTTTCAGCCGTTCGAGGTGGAGTGGTCTGTTGGCTTTATCGTGCCGCTGCTCTACATGGGCGTGTTGATTTCGGTGGGCGCGACCTTGCTGCTGTACCGGTTGATCCGCATGGGCAACCTGGTCAATGTGACCAGTCTGTTTTATCTGATGCCCGGTTGTACCGCGCTGCTGGATTTCCTGTTTTTGGGGAATCGCATGGCGGCGTTGAGTCTGCTGGGGATGGGGGCGATTGTGCTGGGGCTGGTATTGGTGTTTAGGCAACGGGCTTAACCCGGCGCCCGCGCTGATCGTTCCCACGCTCCGCGTGGGAATGCAGCCCCGGACGCTCTGCGTCCATCACGTGCGCATGCTCAACCACGCAGCAGGTTGGCATGATTCGTCTTTCGCCTTGATGGCGAGTCAGGGGAAATGCTTGGCCATTTCCCCCGACACCCCCTAGGCCACCCCAACTGCACGGCCCTTCGGGTTTGCTGCGTTGCTCGACCCATCGGGCCGCTGCGGAACTCGTCGCTTCGCTCCTCAGACAGTCCTCGCTCTACTCCCGATGGCTCTGTGCTACTCGCCCGTGCAGACGGGGACGTGGGGTCCGTGCAGCGGTTACCTGTTTCGCTAAGGCACTGATCGTTCACACGCTCCGCGTGGGAATGCCGCCCCGACCTCCGGCTTGTGAATGCACCCCTCGGATGTTGAAATTTTCATCTGACCCGGTTTCCTGATGCATTCGATATAACACGCAGACGTGAGCAGAGATAGAACATGGAAGACATTGATATGTATGGGTTCTTGTTAGAAGTGCGCCAGTCCCACGCGTGTTATGTCGAAGCTTTCGATCTAATCACTGTTATACTCGAAAAAATTAGAGCTAAAACTAGGTAAATTAATGAAGAGTGAGAAGCACGAGTTTCTTTACCAATATGCCCGAGCTGCATTCGAAGACGAGCTGCAGAGATTCCGGAATATCGAAGATAAGGCAGCAAAATACCTCAGTTTTTTATCGATTGGCATTGTTGCATATACACTGATGCTGCGCTTTTTCTCTCCTGTCTTTTTTCCACCTGAAGAAATTATACAGTGGGCAATATGTAGTGTTGTTGTCTTCACGTATTTGGTGCTGGTCTCTGCATGGAGTTTCTTGTACCGCGCGCTGCGATTTATCGAAATGCCCCGGTTGCCACTCCACGAAGTCTTCATTAATGAGTACGAACCCAAATCCCTCCCCACAATACATTTCTCATTGATGCGAACGTGCTCAACGGCGTTGGAGTACGCCAGGGCTGGAAATTCTGAAAAGTCTCAACTTCTTATCAAGGGCTATCGGGAAATTGGGGTAGCAATGTGGGCTCTTAGCATCTCTGCTATGCTGATCGTTTCAGCGAGTTACTTTCAAAATTAGGAGGCGAATATGTCGGATAAAGATGACCAAAGCCAGTCAAGCGATCAAGAAACGTCTGCGGAACCAGATAGAAATACTCCACCGCCTGAGGTGACCTTCGTTCTGGACCACAAAATTCCGGAAATTGAGAAGAGGCAGCAGCAGATCAACGAGTCTGGCGTGAAGGATCGGAGAAAATAGCATAACCAGTTATGCTCCGGACGCCAAAACCTGTGATGGCGGGCGTTATGTTGGCTAATCAGCAATTCAGAGGCCGAGAGGATCTAGATTGAGCATTTTTTATAAATATATGCCTCTTAGGCTTTCCTTCTTTGATGATCCTTTGTTGAGGTTAACGCCTCCTTTACAGCTGAATGATCCGTTCGATTCAAAACCCACACAGACAGGTATTGAGAAAAAGCTACAATTTTTTTTCGATGAGGGAAATGAGTTTGGAGATCCTCTTGAGGATCTTGAAGGGGCTAGAGAAGCATATGAAAATAACCTGCGAAATGGTCTTGACCAGTTTGGAGTAATTTCATTAACGGAAGATCCTTATAATTTACTAAGGAAGCGCTGATTAAACGGCACCACGCGGAACAATAGCAGCGCGACTCCAGAAACAAACGCAACCGGACTGATTTCGAACATTCAGCGTCCAAAA
>Ga0207888_100068_pt1 | contig 88425 bp, 76 predicted proteins | sample LinPmetageLP43_FD_184055 | JGI IMG/M metagenome (GOLD analysis project Ga0207888, IMG submission 184055) | Marine viral communities from the Pacific Ocean - LP-43 (SPAdes) | ecosystem: Environmental > Aquatic > Marine > Oceanic | place: Pacific Ocean | collected 2010-08-27
TGGTCGGTCTTCCAAACAGGTTTTGCTTTCATTCCATGAAATTAAAACATATTCAGAATAAATCCTATAAAAAAAGGCTGCCTTTTTAGACAGCCTCTTCTTGCTTTTCATCAGGAAAATAAACTATTCTATTCCGCGAACTTTCTTCTCCCAATCCCAAGCAGATTTTAATGCATCTGCTAATGATAATTGAGATTTCCAGCCCAATTCGTTATTTGCTTTATCGGTATCTGCGTATGCAGCGACAACGTCTCCTTCGCGTCGATCTACTATTTTATAATTTAATTTTTGACCCGAAACCTCTTCAAAAGTTTCAATTACTTCCAGAACGGAACTACCGGTACCCGTTCCCAAATTAAACACTTCGTAATTAGTTTTATTTTTAGCTTCTACCAATCGCGTAAGCGCCATAACATGAGCCTTAGCCAAATCCACTACGTGAATATAATCGCGTACACAAGTCCCATCAGCGGTAGGATAATCATTTCCAAAAACAGAGAGCTGGTCTCTTAAACCGGCAGCAGTCTGCGTAATAAACGGTACTAAATTTTGTGGAACTCCAAGAGGTAATTCTCCTATTTCAACACTAGGGTGCGCACCTATTGGATTAAAATAACGCAAAGCAATCGCTTTGAATTTATCGTAAACCTTAGTCGTATCTCTTATAATTTCCTCCCCAATTTGCTTAGTGTTTCCATAAGGGGATTCAGCCGGTTTTACCGGTGCGTTTTCAGTTATAGGAAGTTCATCAGCTTGACCATAAACTGTACACGAAGAACTAAAAATAAAGTTAGCGAAATCTTTTGCTGTGAGTTCTTGCAATAAATAAACTAAAGAGCTCAAGTTATTCTCGTAATACAATAAAGGTTTATGCACGCTTTCACCCACTGCTTTAGATGCAGCAAAATGAATTGCTCCCACTACATCTGCGTATTTTTTAAAAAACGCCGAAACTGCATTTTTATCACGAAGATCTAATTTTTCAAAATCCGGCTTTTTTCCGGTTATAGCTTCTATCCCGTCTAAAACTGCTTCTGAAGCATTAGACAAATCATCTATAATAACCACCTCATAGCCCGCATTTTGCAATTCTACAACGGTATGCGACCCTATAAAGCCTAAGCCTCCTGTTACTAGTACTTTCAAAATTCTGCTTTATTATTTTCAACGGAAAGCTTTTCTAAAGCCTCGTCAATGTTAAAATCTTTTAATGAATCTATAATCATATCCGGCCCAAAAGCATAGTTATCAATATGTTTTGCTTTTGAAACCCCAGATAAGGTAAGTATGGTTTTATAACCCATTTGTATAGAGCCTAAAATATCAGTATCCATCGTATCGCCTATAACGATAGTCTGATCTGTGGTAAGTCCTAATTTCTTTCGTGCAGCACGCATCATAACCGGGCTGGGCTTTCCTACTGAAAATGCCTTGCGACCAGTAGCTTCTTCAATCATTTTAACAATCGCCTTGATTCCCAGATTAGACCAACCTATTTTCATTGGAGAAGGGTCTAAGTTAGTCGCGATAAGTTTGGCTCCGCCTAAGATCATATCCACAGCGTTGTTAGCCATTTCTAACGTGAAGTTTCTTCCTTCACCCACTACCACATAATCCGGATCTTGCGTCACCAGACTGTATCCATTCTCGTGTAAGCTGGTTAAAAGTCCGCCCTCTCCTAAAACATAGGCTGTTCCGTTAGGCTTTGTAAAACCTAAAAACCAAGCGGTAGCCATGGCGCTGGTGTAAACATTTTCTTCTTTAATGCTTATGCCCATAGGCTTCAGTTTATTTACAACATCAATAGGGCTGCGCTGACTGTTATTAGTCATAAACAAAAACGGTATTCCACGCTCTTGCAATGTTTTTATAAATGTATCTGCTCCTGGAATTAGGTCATTACCACTGTAAATAACCCCGTCCATATCTATTAAAAATCCTTTATCCATCGGGTAATTTGCTTTAAATGTAAAATTAACTTTTAAAGTTAAGCATGTTGTACTTTTTGAACAAAAATTAAGCTTCTATCTCGTTGTCGTAAAAGTGAGTAGCATCGTAAAGCAACTCATCTAATTTTGCATTTTCGAAGTTTACACGCGCTTCATCCCAATCGAGATAATTGATAAAATCTTCAACAGCTATTTGCCGAAACTGATTGATGGTAGTGATATCAAAATATAGCCTTCCGGTTCGTCGTACAAAGAAATCAGCTAAACTATTTGTCATCTCATAATGCACACTATACCAAAGCTCAGCACGCAATAAACGATCATTTACGTCCCTATTTCTAAAATAATTGATCTTGTTCTTTATAATCTCGGTTTGCTTACCATAAGTCGAAGTTAAATACCAGGCTTTATAAGCAGCATTCTCAATATTTAAGAATGCTAAAACCTCTTGCAGTTGTGCCTGATACTGCTCTACTTCGGTTGAATTACGCATCGCATGAGACGTTAGGGCGATATGCTGTGTACGGGACTCGTCATAAGTCTTGTCGTATTTTTCTTTAAGACGTTTACTAACGGTTTCATTAACCCGCTGTGCCATCTTGCGGTATCCGGTTAACTTTCCACCAGCGATTGAGATCAAGCCGCTTTTGCTTATGAACGTTTCATCTTTTCGCGATAGCTCAGAGGGGTCTTTTTCTTCTTCGTGAATAAGCGGTCGCAAACCTGCCCAACTTGATTCTACATCTGCTTCGGTTAAATTGATATCGGGAAATGTACCATTTACCGCATCAAGCAAATACTTAATATCATCTTTTGTAGCTACGACACGATCTAAATTTCCCGAATAATTGGTATCTGTCGTACCCACATAAGTAACTCTACCACGCGGAATCGCAAAAATCATGCGCCCGTCTGGCACATCAAAATACAGCGACTGATGTACGGGTAATTTTTCCTTCGGAAAAACCAAGTGCACCCCTTTTGTGAGGTGCAGATGTTTATTATTCATCGACTCATCTTTCGCCCGAAGCTTATCTACCCAGGACCCGGCAGCCGAGACAAAAGTTCGGCCTTCTACCTCAAAAGATTGACCGGTGTTGTGATCTAAACAATTTACGCTCGTAATCTTGCCTTTATAGTTGTAGACAAAATCACTCATCTCACAGTAATTGAGACAAACCGCACCAAACCCGGCGGCTTTTTTCATCAATTCTATAGTGAGACGTGCATCGTCTGTGCGATACTCGGCATAATATCCGCCTCCCAAAACTTTAGATTCATCCAGAATAGGTTCGCGCTCCAGCGTTTCTTCTTTAGTAAGCATCTGGCGTTTATCATCGCCTTCAACACTAGCGAGCAAATCATAGACTTTTAGACCTATTGAAGTCAACGTTTTACCATATTGCCCACCTTCAATTAACGGAAGTAACATCTTTTCCGGAACTACCAAATGCGGAGCCAGTTTATGAACAATCGCCCGCTCTGTACCCGATTCTTTTACCAGACCGATTTCCATCTGTTTAAGATAGCGCAAGCCACCGTGAACCAACTTGGTACTTTTATTACTCGTTCCCGAAGCAAAATCATTTTTCTCTACGAGGCACACACTCATTCCACGGGTCGCAGCATCTAGAGCAATCCCAGCTCCGGTGACACCACCCCCTATGATTACCAAATCAAATTTTTTCTTCTTGGCTTTTTTAATGTAGCGTTTACGGTCTATAATACTAAAACGCAGCGGCGTTTTCTCTTTTTCTAAACTTTCGGCATATCCAGAACGGGTTCGCATCACTGCCAGATCCCATCCTTCTTGTTTGTGATTGCGCTCACGAACACCCATTTTTGTGTCAAAAATGCGTTCTACTTTACGCAAGGAAGCGATATCTTTTTGCGTCCAGATTCCTGCTTTTATACCTGCAAGTAGCGCTGCTCCCATTGCAGTTACCTCTAACATTTCCGGGCGATCTACTTTAGCATCAAGCATATCTGCCTGAAACTGCATCAGATAATCATTGGCACAAGCGCCACCGTCAACTTTTAATGTTTTGATTTGCTTACCGCTGTCTTGCTCCATCGCTTTGATCAGATCACTCACCTGATATGCCAAAGCTTCAACAGTAGCTTTTACAAGTTCTTTTCTGCCAGTACTAAAGGTTAAACCTTGAATACTTCCTTTTGCGTTTCCGTCCCAATAAGGAGCACCTAAGCCGTTAAAAGCCGGTACAAAAAACAAATCCTTAAGCGGCGGAATACTTTGACAAATTGCGTTAGTTTCTTCGGCATTCTCAATAATTCCAACCTGGTCGCGCAACCATTGTATAGAAGCTCCCCCAACAAAAACACTTCCTTCTAAAGCATATTTAGGTTTCTTGTCTTCAAGTGTACAGCAAAGCGTGGTAATAAGTCCGCTTTTTGAGAAAGAAGGTTTTTTACCGGTATTGAGCAGCATAAAACATCCGGTACCGTAGGTGTTCTTTGCCATCCCAGATTTATAACCACCCTGACCAAAAAGTGCCGCTTGCTGATCTCCCGCAACACCATAAATAGGAAATGAAGTATTCTGATAGGTAATGCTTCCAAAATCTGATGAGGAAGGTTGTACTTGGGGCAGCATATTTTTGGGGATACCCAACTCCTCAAGCAAGTCATCATCCCAGTCCATCTCTTTAATATTATAAAGCATGGTTCTGCTTGCATTGGTGTGGTCTGTGCGGTGTTTCCCCGTAAATTTAAAAATCAACCAACTGTCTACTGTTCCGAATAGCAGATCCCCGGCTTCTGCTTTTTCACGAGCACCTTCAACATGATCCAGAATCCATTTAATCTTTGTTGCCGAAAAATAACTGTCTATTACAAGTCCTGTATTTTTAGCTATATAGCGAGAGAGACCACGTTCACGCAGTCCCTCACAACTATCTTCAGTTCGTTTATCAAGCCAGCAAATCGCATTGTAGACAGGTTCTCCTGTATGCTTATCCCAAACGATTGTCGTTTCTCGCTGATTGGTAATACCTATAGCTTTTATAGCTTCAAGAGGAACATTTGCTTTTGCAATCACATCTTCAAAAGTCTCCTGCTGATCTTTAAACAATTGCATAGGATCGTGCTCAACCCATCCCGATTGCGGATAATGCTGTGTCAGTTCTTTTTGAGATGTTGCAACAATCCCACCTTTCTCATCAAATAAGATGGCTCGGGTACTGGTTGTTCCCTGATCAAAAGCTATGATATATGAAGTGTTCATCTATAAGAATTTATATCGTATTTCATGACGGTAAACGGCATCAGGTCTTAAAACCGTTGACGGGAAGTTAGGATGGTTAGGAGAATCGGGGAAATATTGAGGCTCTAAACACAGTGCCGGAGACGGTCCTTGTATCTCTCCGTATTTATTTGGCACAGCATCTATACCAGCTGCACTGTAAAACTGAAGCCCAGGTTGTGTGCAATGGACTTCCATCTTAGGAGAACCGCCAGGTGCTGCTAAAATAGCTGCCGGAACCTCATCACTGTATTTTTCCAGCACATAATTATGGTCAAAACCTCCGTCAAGTTTTGATAGCGATCCTGCTAATACTTTCGATTCCTGAAGATCAAAAGGCGTACCTTCTACCTGCAAGACTTTACCAGTTGGTACGTTATTTTCGTTTTTAGGTAATATGCCGCCACCATTTATTTGCAGGGTATGTTCAGCAATACCTTTTCCACTGTGTGGATTCAGATTAAAATACTCGTGACGGGTCAAATTAACTATAGTCTCCTGGTCTGTAGTCGCTTCTAAACGCATAATAAGCTCGTTAGCATCGGTCAGTTTTACAAACATTTTAGTCAACAGATTCCCCGGAAAACCTTCTTCTCCATCCTTACTCATATAGCTAAAAACGACCTCGTCATCCAGTTCGGCAACATTCCAGATTTTTTTTCCAAAACCTTCAAAGCCCCCATGCAATTGGTTAGTACCTTCATTGGCACTTAACGCTACTTTTTTTCCATCTAAAACAACTTCGGCGTGCGCAATTCTATTTGCGTTTCTCCCTATCAATTGCCCCATAAAATACGTGTCATTTTCGTAAGTAATGAGATCATTATAGCCCAAAACCACATCGGTATAATCACCGGCATCCGGCACAATTAAACGTTGTAAAATAGCACCATACGTGATAAAATGTGCTTCCATCCCAGATGGATTTTTTAAAATTACTAAAGAAACGGAGCGCCCGTCTTGCGTGGTATCAAAAGGTTGAATTGTTATCAATGGAAAGTTTTTTATAAAGTTAAATATATAAAATACTGAAGGGATACTAGCCGAATTTGCACGCTCTTTTGTCACTATAACCCAAAACAGATATTATAGAGATTTATTTACAAAACAAACCACAAAAGGTTTTTCTTCGTAGGTTTTACAGCTACCTATAACAACTCAAACCCTTAATGAGATTCGCACTAATTTTCATACTATCGATTCCAATTTGTGGCTTCGGTCAAAAAAAATCCATAGACAAATTACTCGATGTTTACAACACGCGCAGTGTGCCTTATATCTCTGTGCAAGAACTCAAAATGCAACCCGAAGCCTATATTATTCTAGATACACGCAAAAGAGCGGAGTTTAATGTGAGTCATATTCCCAACGCGGTTTGGGTGGGAGAAAAACCTGATGAAGAACTCTTAGATTCTATCCTGAATGCAAAAAAACCAGTAGTAGTCTATTGTACAGTTGGCATTCGCAGTGAAGACTATGGTGAGAAATTAAATAGAACGAGCAAAAAGCAACTCCACAACCTTTACGGCGGCATCTTCGCCTGGAAGGATGCAGGCTATGAAGTGATCGATAATAAAGGTAAATCCACCCAAAAAATACACACGTTTGCAAAAAATTGGGAAGATTATTTAAGAACGGGGATTGCGGTTCATTAAATTTGATCATTATCAATTAACAAATACTAATGGGTCTACTCAGTAAAAAAGACACAAACGAAGATAAAGACTTCGAGGCAGAATTCCATTTCCCTACATCAGATAAAGCTCTTTTAATTTTTACCCGGAATCCGGAATTAGGCAAAGTAAAAACACGTCTTGCCGGCGGAGTGGGTGATCAAGCTGCTCTAGACATTTACAAATTTCTATTACAGCACACCGTTAAGATCACCAGCGGTTTAAGTGCAGACAAGCAGGTTTTTTATTCTGAAAAAATACGCTCTGGAGATTTTTGGGATGAAGAGAAATTTACTAAAAAACTACAACACGGTGAAGATCTGGGCTTACGTATGCAACGTGCATTTCAAGATGCTTTTAAAAGCGGCTATCAGAAAGCAATAATCATAGGCAGTGACATGTATGACCTGTCGCAAAAAGACATTGAGCAGGCATTTGCTGCACTGGATGATCACAATTTTGTAATAGGGCCCGCAGAAGATGGCGGCTACTATTTACTGGGAATGAATGTGCTTAAACCCGAACTCTTTCAGCATAAAGAATGGGGGACAGAAACCGTTCTTAACGATACACTTGCTGATTTGAAAGAAGAATCTGTTAAATTGCTAGAAACCCGTAATGATGTAGATTACTACGAAGACATAAAAGGTATTGAGGCGTTTTTCCCTTTTTTACCACAACATTTGAAATAAACAACCTATGAAAAAATTTATTGAAGAATCTGCGCAATTCTTAAAAGCGCGTGGCTTTGAAGCTCCCGAGATCGGTATCATTTTAGGAACCGGCCTTGGGCAGTTTGTTGACAAAGTTGAAATCATCAGCTCGGTAAGTTATAATCACATTCCTAATTTCCCTACGGCCACGGTAGAATTCCATACCGGAAAATTGATTTACGGTACGCTGGGCGGAAAAAAAGTCATTGTGATGCAGGGGCGTTTTCATATTTACGAGGGCTACACCTTACGTGATGTAAGTTACCCGGTACGGGTTATGAACGAACTGGGCATCAAAAAACTCCTCATTAGTAATGCGGCCGGCGCAATCAACCTCAACTTTAAGAAGGGCGAAATTATGCTCATTGAAGACCACATCAATTTGCAGGGCGGCTCTCCTTTAGCATTTAAAGGGGTTGAGCAATTAGGCTCTCGTTTCACTGATATGAGTGAACCCTATGATGTACCTATGCGGAATATTTTAAAAGAAATCGCTCTAGAAAATAACATCACGTTACACGAAGGTGTTTATACATCTGTGGTAGGACCTCAGTTGGAAACCCGCGCTGAATATCGCTTCTTAAAGATAATAGGTTCTGACACAGTGGGGATGAGTACCGTTCCGGAAGTTATTGTAGCCAATCACCTCGATCTGCCTGTTGCTGCCGTTTCGGTAATTACAGACGAGTGTGACCCTGAGAATCTGGAGCCGGTAAACATTCAGGATATTATGGATGCTGCTGCACTAGCCGAACCGAATATGGTACTGCTTTTTACACAACTCATCGAAAAACTTTAGGATTTTCAGTCTTATAAAAACCATACTTTACAAATCTCCGTAACTACTCATGTAGTTATGAATATTGAATAACTCGAAATAAAAAACAAAATGGCTAATAATTATTACGATCCCGCAGACCTTAGAAAATTTGGTAAAATCACCGAATGGAGTGAAGAACTAGGCACAAAATTCTTTGATTACTACGGAAAAGTTTTTGAAGAAGGAGCTCTTACCGCTCGCGAGAAAGCGCTTATAGCACTCGCTGTTGCGCATACCGAGCAATGTCCCTATTGCATCGATGCCTATACTAAAGACACCTTACAACGCGGAGTTACAAAAGAGCAAATGATGGAAGCAATTCACGTAGGTGCTGCTATTAAAAGCGGCGCGACTTTGGTACATGGTACCATGATGATGAATAAGGTTAATAAGTTAGAAATGTAAGCCTTAGCTAACTGTTTCATTAACTAAACCTTATCTTAGTCACTGCTGAAAAAGAAAAAAATACTGTATGTCTGTAACTAAAACAAAAAAATCCCTTCATAAACGTCACGATGATCTGGCTCAGGCTAATAAACAGCTTGAGATTTTATCGGGTGGTATTTTTGCTGATGGGGAATTACCCACATTTGCAAAAAAAATAAAGGAAACCAATCAGTTTCCCTTACGCCCTAAAAAGCTAGAGATCCTGCAAATCAATGTGGGGTATATGTGTAATCAGGTTTGTGAGCATTGTCACGTAGATGCCGGTCCAGATCGTAAAGAGATCATGACCTGGGAGACGATGGAACAATGTCTCCAAGTGATTAAAAATACAGGTGCACACACACTTGATTTAACCGGTGGCGCTCCTGAGATGAATCCGCATTTCAGACGTTTTGTAGAAGAAGCCAGCAAAGCTGGCATCAAAGATTTTATCGTGCGCAGTAACCTTACCATTATTCGTGCGAATAAAAAATATTACGATTTACCTGATTTTTTTAAAAAACACAATGTTCACGTGGTGAGCTCTATGCCGCACTGGACACGAGGAAAAACCGATAAACAACGCGGCGAAGGTGTTTTTGATCTTTCTATAAAAGCCTTGCAGGAATTGAATGAAAGAGGCTACGGAATGCCCGATAGCGATTTGCGCTTAGACCTGGTTTACAATCCCAATGGCGCGTATTTACCTTCTGACCAGGCCGGAATGGAAAAAGATTTCAAAAAAGCCCTGATGGAAGATTTTGGGATTCAGTTTCACAACCTGTTTGCCATAACCAATTTACCTATCGCCCGTTTTCTGGATTACTTAATCGCTTCAGAAAATTATGAGGATTATATGTATCAACTCGTAGAAGCCTACAATCCGGCTGCAGTTGCAAATGTGATGTGTACCAATACGATTTCGATCAGTTGGGACGGGTGGTTGTATGATTGTGATTTCAACCAAATGTTAGATTTAAAAGTCAACAGTAAGGTGAAGCATATTTCTGATTACAACGAAGATTTGCTTAACGATCGTGACATCATCATCTCACAACATTGCTACGGTTGTACTGCGGGCGCAGGAAGCAGCTGCCAGGGAACAGTTGCTTAACTCAATAGCACGCATTTTTATTGAACACGAAAACTGCCATATTAATTTTTGCCCGTTCGGCGCAGCAAGAAGCATTAGATAAAGGGTTTCGCAATGCGGTCTCTGTTTTTGAAGTGCTCAATGCTCAGGTTTTAAAGACGGTTAAACAAACCGGACTGCCGTATTTTTTATATTCGGAAGAAAAACAGCGAGGAACAACATTTGGCGAGCGGTTTACCCATGCGATACAGGATATTTACAATCTGGGGTTTGACCAGATCATCAGTGTAGGTAATGACAGTCCGCATCTTACTAAAAAGCATTTCATCGCGGCTGAAGAACATTTGAAAACCTACCCGTTAGTTTTAGGGCCGTCAGTAGATGGTGGTTTTTACTTAATGGGGCTGAAAAAGTCGCATTTCAACCCGGTTTCCTTTTTAAAATTACCGTGGCAGACTCAGGGTTTGATGACCAGTATTATTCGTCTGGTTCATTCAAAAAAGATTGAAGCTGCAGTTCTAGAAACGCTTCAGGATCTGGACACCGCTTCAGACATTTCGCAACTTTTACAAGTCAAAAAAAGTCTTCCATTCCAGATTCAACACCTTTTAAAGAAGTACGTTCAGAAAGCCTTTCAAACTTCCTATTATCAAAACCTCTTTTTTCAGAAGGTCTGTTCGCTTACTTATTACAATAAAGGTTCTCCGGTTAGTTTAAGTATTTAAGACAAAATCTAGTTGTCGTGCTGCTCGCTGTACATCTGGCAGCTTTCTTTTACTAATCAGAAACAAAAAAATGAAACACCTTTATCTTGGGCTTATGCTCTTGCTTTATGCATTTGCAAACGGCCAGACTACTATTACCGGTACCGTAACCACATCAAATGATGACTCGACCGTTCCGTTTGTGAACGTTATTGCTGTGGGCACAGATGCTGCAACAATCACCGATGAAAACGGAAACTATCAAATCGAAGTGCCTGAAACAGGATCTCAACTGCGCTTTTCGGCAATAGGATTTAGTACCCAGACTATCGCGATTAACGGGCAAACTACCATTAATATCAGCCTACAAGAATCGACTACAGATTTAGATGAAGTCGTCATCACAGCTTTAGGTCTCGAACGCGAAACCAAAGAGCTGGGCTATGTGGTACAAACCATAGAGGCCGAAGAAGTTTCAGCAGTAAAAGCTCCCAACTTTCTGGATAATCTTGCCGGAAAGCTTGCCGGTGTAACGGTGTCTCAGGGTGCGACCGGAGTAGGATCTTCTTCAAAAATCACCATACGTGGAGAAGCTTCATTTTCTAACAACAATCCGTTGTTTATCGTTGATGGAACGCCCATTAATAACAACACTGTTTTTAACGAAAGTAACGAAGCTGCAGCCGGTTTTCAAGAGATCGATTTTGGTAATGGCGCGATGGAAGTGAATCCTGATGATATCGCTTCGGTAAGTGTTTTAAAAGGCCCCAGTGCTGCTGCACTATACGGTACGCGTGCCTCAAATGGGGTTATTATTATTGAAACCAAAAACGGAAGTCAACGTAAAGGGCTGGGCATTAGCATCAATACTTCCCTGTTTATAGATACACCTTTTAAACTCCCGGAATTTCAAAATCAATACGGTCAGGGAAATTCGGGGCAATTTGAATTTGTTGACGGTTTAGGCGGAGGGATTAATGACCTTATCTCCTATTCCTGGGGACCACGTCTCGATCAAGGTACCTTAATCGCTCAGTTTGATTCACCAGTAACTTTAGCCGATGGAACTGTAGTTCGCGGTGGTGACACTTCGTTATATTCAGGGAACACCATCACCCCTACAGCCTTCAATTCACATCCCAATAATCTGAAGGATTTTTACGAGACCGGAGTCACCACAATAAACAATGTGGCTATCGGCAGTAGTTTTGACAAAGGAAACTACCGCATTTCATTTACCGATCTGCGTAGCGAAGCTATCATTCCAGGTGTCAATCTCGATCGGCAGACTCTAGCTACAAAACTGAACTTTAAGCCAACCGACAAAACAACATTTAATGCCTCAATAAGCTATGTAAATTCGGGGAGCGACAACCGCCCTTCTAATGGGTACGGTAGTGAAAATGTGAATTATGCACTAGTGGCATGGGGACCGCGCTCGCTAGACATAAACAGTTTGCGTCAATACTGGCAACCGGGTCTTGAAGGTGTACAGCACTATTCTTTTAATTACACGTATTTCGACAATCCGTTTTTTACGATGTACGAAAACCGCAACTCGTTTAACCGGGATCGTGTTTTCGGGAATATGTCGATCAAACAAGAAATTACAGACAACCTGAGCATATCACTTCGCTCCGGGATGGATTATTCCAGCGAGACCCGAAAGTTACGCCGGGCTTTCAGTTCTAACCGTTTTAAAAATGGAGGCTACGCCGAGCACGATGTGTTTTATCGAGAGATCAACACCGATTTCCTAGTCAATTACAAAAACATCTTTGGTGCTATTTCTTTAGATGTTTCTTTAGGTGGAAACCGTCTGGATCAAAAAGCATCAACAAAACAATCGCAAACCGTCAATCTTGCGCAACCGGGAATTTTCAATCTGAATAATGCCGCATCGCCTATTGATGTGTTTCAATTTGAATCAAACAAACGTATCAATTCGTTCTACGGAATTGCAAAACTAGGCTACCGCGGGTTTCTATTTCTGGATCTAACCGGACGTAACGACTGGTCGAGTGCTCTGGCAACCCCATTTTCGGTTGACGGTACTTCATTCTTTTATCCTTCGGCTTCTGCTAGTTTTATCCTTTCTGAAGTCACCAAATTACCGAAAGCGTTCTCGTATGCGCAACTTCGTGCAAGTGTGGCGCAGGTGGGTAACGACACGCAGCCCTATCAAACCAGTGGCGCGTTTATTTCTCAGACTTCGTATAACGGACAACCTACGTTCAGTAATCAAAATTTTATCCCGAATGCCAATTTAAAACCGGAGCAAACCACTTCTTATGAAGTAGGAGCAGATATTCGGTTTTTAAAAGACCGCATTCGCCTCGATGCAACTTATTACAATGCGTTGACTAAAGATCAGATCATCTCCTTGCCTATCGCGATTTCTTCAGGTTACAATCAGCAGGTGGTGAATGGCGGTGAAGTTCGTACCCAGGGGGTTGAGCTAATCGCAGCTATGACACCGGTTTTGACTGGTAATTTTAAATGGAATACCACCTTTAATTTCAGCACCAGCACTTCACGGGTAGAAAGCTTACCGCAGTCTGACGGAAGACTGACTCTGGCTTACAGCCGAATCTATGATAGCGCCAATCAAACGGTTTGGTTTCAGGTTGAAGAAGGCGGGAAAATTGGGGATATCTACGGAACCGGGTATCAAAAAACCGAAGACGGTCAATTTATTTTAACCGCAGACGGGAGCTATATCGCAGATAATAATCTAAAGAAAATAGGGAATTACACCCCCGATTTTATGTTGGGTTGGAACAACAGTTTTAATTATAAAAACTGGAATTTGAGTTTCTTATTCGACTGGAGACAAGGTGGCGAACTCGTTTCGCGTACCCGTGCATTAGGAACCGTTGGCGGCCAGCTTGCAGAAACCGCTAATCGCCCTGCAGCAGGTATAATTCCACAAGGAGTTGTAAATATAGGCACTGCTGCAAATCCGCAATACGAACCCAATACTACGGCAGTTTCAGCAGAAACCTATTACCGTCAGTTTTACGATCGCAACCACGAAGAAAATAATATTTATGACGCTTCCTTTTTGAAGCTGCGCCAATTTTCTGTGGGCTACACCTTCAATCTAAAAGATGGCTTTTTAGGCTTATCTAACGGTATGGACATCGATCTGGCACTTGTGGGTCGCAATCTGTTTGCGTTCTCCGAGATTCCACATTTTGATCCTGAGCAACTCGCGGTTCAGGGAACCGGTTTTGTTAGCGGTGTTGAAGATATGAGTTATGCGACTACGCGTAGCATTGGTTTAAAAGCGGGCTTTAATTTCTAAAGCCTTAAAGACTATCTAAACGTTTAAAAAGATGAAAAACACACTATATAAAATACTGATGGTAACGCTGGTTATTTTTACCGGATGTACAGCAGATTTTGAAGAATTAAATACCAATCCCAATGCGCCGGTAAGCGTACAGCCGGGATTGTTGCTTCGGCAGGTGATCTATGATTTTGGGGAGCAAATGAGTTATGAAGGTTTTGCCGCCGGCGATTTGTTATCCCAGCACCGCACCGCATTAGATTTTAATTTATTTGATCGTCACGCGCTAAAATCCCCACAATTGGGCGGAAATCCCTGGCCCATTTTTTACACCAATCTTCGGAATAATGAACTGCTGCTGCAACAGGCTCAAAGCAGCGAGACCTTTAAAGTTTATGAAGGCCCCGCATTGATTTTAAAAGCCTACATGGCACAAGGCCTGACGGATCTTTTTGGCGATGTCCCCTATTTTGAAGCTTTTGATGGTATTAACGGAACAGTTACCGCAGCTTATGACGCGCAAGAAGATATCTATCTCGCCGAAGGCGGAATTCTGGATAATCTGGATCAAGGTATTGCTGCACTCAACGCATACGACGGTGCCGTAGCTTTAGAAGGAGATTTGCTTTTTAACGGAGACTTAGCCAATTGGGTTCAGTTTGCAAATTCGTTAAAGCTGAAAGCTTTGATGCGCATTTCAAGTCGGGAAGATGTGGCAGGTGAAATCGCTTCCATTTTTGCTGCCGGAAATTACATCAGTAACAATTCAGACAATGCGGTTTTTGATTTTACAAATTCGGCTCCTAATAGTTTCCGCTTTGCGCAATTGCGGGCAGGAGATTTCAACAACTTTGTACTTTCTGAAACCATGGAAGAAATCTTAACCGATCTTGATGACCCGCGTATCGCTGTTTTCTTCAGGCCATTTGCAAACTCTACTTCAGGAGCATTTAACGGATTGATCAACGGGATAAACGCCTCGCAAACTTCTATTGAACCCGCAAACTATTCCCTTGCGGGAACGCTTTTTAGAGAAAACACATCTCAACTAGACGCTAATTTTATGACGGCCTGGGAAACACAATTTATTCTTGCAGAAGCAGCAGCAAAAGGATATATCTCAGCAGACGCAGAAACCTTATACAATACAGGTGTTCAACTGGCTTTTGAGTATTGGCTCACCGAATTACCGGCTGATTATTTGACCGGTACTGCAGCATATAACGCAGCAGGCACCACGCCACTGCAACAAATCATTACCCAAAAATGGATTGCCAATATCATCAACGGCTATGAAGGTTGGGTAGAATGGCGTCGCACGGGATTCCCGGAATTTAAACCGGTTGCTGCGAGTTTAAATGATGGCCTTATCCCTTTACGTATGCCTTATCCTGCAGAAGAACAAGCGCTGAATGCAGACAACTATCAAGCTGCGGCAGCAGCGACAAATGATAACAGTCTGAATGCACCGGTATGGTGGGATAATTAATTTTTGAATTTATAAACAACTAACATTGAATATAGCAATCTGGCAATGGGGTTTAATAAGCGTATCAAGTTTGATACTGTTTGTTATTTCGCCATTGGCCAAAACTAAAAGTGACTTCTTCAAAGCTACACACCGTAAAAAAGCACCCAATGTGTTTATGCTTACGGGTAGTCTCATTATCTCCTGGATTTTTGCAAAAAGCATCACCAATGCTGCAAATTTAGGATTAGAATTTGGTATCGTAGGTGGGGTTGCTTATGCAGGCTATTACCTGTCTTTTGCAATCGCCGGGATCTTGATTTATAACATTCGCACGCGGGGTGGTTATGAAAGTTTACATGAGTTTTTTACCTCACGATTTGGTAAAAACGCGATGCGCATCTTCTCCGTTTTAATCGCAATACGACTCTTTAACGAGGTTTGGAGTAACACAATGGTAATCGGTAGTTATTTTGGGGATCTGGGCAGCACCCCCTATTATGCTTCCATAATCGTGTTTACGTTACTTACCCTGGCCTACTCTTTAAAAGGCGGACTCGGCAGTTCGATCTTTACCGATGTAATTCAGATGGGGTTATTCGGGATTTTGCTATTTGTGGTTTTAGCGAGTATTTATTCGACTACAAATTTCACAGTTGAGCAAACGGTAAACAGTGGGATTTGGAGTTTTGATATGGGCTTAAACCTGCTTTTTGCAGCACTTTTGCAATCCTTTAGCTATCCTTTTCATGACCCGGTTTTGACAGATCGGGCATTTTTAAGTTCCCCAAAAGTCACCTTAAGCAGCTTTCTTCTAGCCACTGTTCTCGGTGGGGCTTGTATCATTTTATTTAGTGTGATTGGCGTTTATGCTAAAACTATGGGAATGCAAGGACAGGCGGCTGTAGAAGTGGGTAAAGCCTTTGGAACCGTGATTTTACTCATCATTAATTTTATTATGATCACTTCAGCGGCATCAACTTTAGATTCTACGTTTTCATCGTTTTCTAAGTTGGCTGCTATTGATTTAAAACTGGGCGAAAGCATTTCAGTTGGTAGAATTGCAATGTGTGTTCTGGTCGTCTTAGGAACCGTACCTATTTTTCTGGATGCTGAAATTTTATCAGCAACCACCATCTCCGGAACAATGGTTATCGGCCTTACGCCTATTTTCTTTTTCTGGAAATTACCGGCACCTAAAATCAGTTTTTACCTGAGCATTTTCTGCGGAATCGCTTTTGGTTTTTTATTGATTTTTGACCTCATCCCAAGTTCCTGGATTTTAACCAGCGGCCCGTATGCAGACCTGCTTTGGGTGAATATTTGGGGCATATTTTCGTGTTTAATTTTATATATGATTCCGGCATGGATAAAACTGTGGTAAATAACCTTGAGACAAGCCAGGCTTCAAAGCATTCAAATGGCGAAAATCGCGTAAATCTGGGTTCGCTAAGCGGAAAAGTGTTGTTGTTTGGTGGCGTGTATAGCAATCTTCAGGCATTAGAACAACTCAAGCGTATAGCCGAAGAACAACGCATTCCGCCCGAAAATTGCATCTGTACGGGTGATATTGTAGGCTATTGTGCGCAGCCTGAAGAAGCGGTTCAGCTCTTTAAGATCTGGGGTGCAAAAAGCATTTTGGGGAATGTGGAAATCCAGTTACGGGACGGGGCTGAAGATTGTGGCTGTGACTTTAGAAAAGGATCGCGATGCGATGGCTTTTCGCAGCTGTGGTTTCCGTATGCACAGAGCAAACTGAGCAAAAGTTCACTTGATTTTATAGCCACGTTACCCAATCATATTGACTTCCGCTTTGCGGGAAAAGACATTACAGTAGTTCACGGTGACTATTTCAACGTTTCCGAATTTATATATAAGTCAACCGAGTGGCACATCAAACAAACCAACTTTGATGCAACAAATGCTGATGTAGTTATTGCCGGCCATTGCGGATTGCCCTTTCATCAGGAAAAGGAAGAAAAAATATGGCTCAATCCCGGCGTGATCGGGATGCCGGCAAATGACGGTTCGCCTCAAGTTTGGTACGCGGTTCTTGATGACTCGATGGAAACCTTCCATTTTAAACATCATCAGATGGAGTACAATTACAAACTGGCAAATGCCAGGATGCAAATCGACTTTTTACCACAAGAATATGCCCGTACGCTAATCACAGGAATATGGGATAATACCGAGATTTTGCCGCCTTACGAGAGCGGACTGCAGGGCTTCGGTATTCAATTATAAAAATTTTTAACCCGGGATGGTTTCGGCCGTTTCCATAAAACATGTATTTATGAGCTATTTAGAGACTACCAAAAATGTGTATCGCGATGCCGCTTTAACTCCAGATGTGGGTTTATGCTGCACCACCAACCCGATCTGGGAATTACCGGGTTTAAAAATCCCAAAAATTATGCAGGAGATGAATTACGGTTGTGGAAGCACTGTTAATGCCCGGGATCTTACTAACAATCCGCGTATTTTATATGTAGGTGCCGGCGGAGGAATGGAACTTTTACAGTTCGCCTATTTCTCCCGTCAAAAAAACGGTGTCATCGGTGTGGATGTCGTTGACGAAATGCTGGAAGCTTCGCGTAAAAATTTTATTGAAGCCGAAGCGGTAAACCCCTGGTTTAAGAGTGAGTTTGTAGACCTCAAAAAAGGAGATGCTTTGAGTCTTCCTGTTGAGGATAACAGTATTGATGTGGCTGCACAAAATTGCCTGTTCAATATTTTTAAGACCGAAGAACTCAAGAAAGCTATTGATGAAATGTACCGTGTTTTAAAACCTCACGGAAGGTTGGTTATGAGTGACCCTACATGTGAGCAGGAAATGAACGAAACTTTGCGTAACGATGAGCGCTTGCGTGCGCTGTGTCTCAGCGGAAGCTTACCCATAAAAGAATATGTAAAAGCATTAACCGATGCTGGTTTTGGAACGATTGAAATACGTGCCCGCAAACCCTACCGTATTCTCGATCCCAAACACTACCCAACAGATGAACTCATCTATATTGAATCTATTGAGGTAGCTGCCATAAAAGACCCGATGCCGGAAGATGGGCCATGTATTTTCACCGGTAAAGCCGCGATTTATTACGGTTCTGAAAATCATTTTGATGATAATAAAGGGCACGTTCTGGTCAAAAACCAACCGCTTGCGGTTTGTGATAAAACTGCAGGGGCGCTAGCTGCTTTAGGTCGTGATGATATTTTTATCAGTGAGAGCACGTTTCACTACGATGGCGGTGGCTGTTGCTAACCGGCTCCGCCTAGCAGCCGGAGGCGAAAATTAATAAAGCCCCGCATTGCGGGGCTTTATTAATTATAAATAGTTACTTATTTCAAGATCATAAACTGACGTTGATTAAGGGCACCACCCATCATCAAAAAGGTATTATTTTCATAAGTTCCGTTATGTGGGTAATATTTAGTTGACCCCTTGTTATCCTGAATTTTATTATAAGATACATTTCCTTCAGTATCATATTCAAAATCATATAAAGATGATGATTCAAACCAACCCTTTGAGGCTTTGGTACGCCCGTCATCTTTTTCTGAAAGATTTTTGCCAGAATTCAATAATACATGGAGCTTATCATCTTTCACAAAAGCATTATATGATGGAATTGTGGAACGTTTAAAAATACTTCTTCCCCATAGCAACTTACCATCACTGTCGTATTTAAGAATAATAATATTATCATAATGCGGTGTAGTTACCATCATACCTCCTGCCATACCAGTCGATACGTAGTTTGAACTTATATAAAATTCCTCGGCTAGAATATATATATTTCCGTTAGCATCGTTTAAGAAGTGATCTATAGTAAAATTAGAAAGCTCTTTCTCACTTTTATCTTTTCCCTTATCGTCCCCAAATAAATCCTCATATACAACTACTGGTAGCGGATCTTTACTTTTAGAAACTAAATCAAAACTAGATTTATTTATTGTAAAATTACAGCTACCTTTTATACGTCGTGCTCTACGTTCTGAATAAAAACCAATTAAAAACAATTGATCCTCTTTATTAGAAATATTTAGCGACTGCACAAATTCATCCTCTAGAGCTATAACTAACTTTTGACTTTCTTGAGAGGTTATTTTATTCAGGATAAACTCATAATTTGCCTCTTTTTTTCTTTTTTGAGCACGCCCTTCTTTAAAAAATTTACCCACAACATAAACCGCTGCTTCATTATCTACAAAAATATCATTTGGCTCAAAATAACGATCGTTATCATTTTGATATGATCTTTTAAAATTCAACGCTAAAGTTTCAGTATCAAACTGACGTATGGTGTAGGAGTTTGTGTTTTTGTTATAATCGTCTGTAGCAATAGCTATGTATTTACCGTTAGGTGAGATTGCCACACTAGTTTGCCTCTTATTACTAACATAGAATAGCTCTTGCTTTCTATCTACACTGCTCTTAAACAACAACTGTTTATCTAGCGTTTTTGTTTTTAAATTGAAGTTATGACAATAGACTTCCCGATCATTTCGATTAACTTTTAGAACAGTGATTATTTTTAATTCATTCTCATAAAATACGTCACCAATGTATTTTTCCTTTTTATGAATTTTGACAACTTCTGAAAAAACATTTTGATGTTGCGCATCATATATATCAAAAGAAAGATCTCTTTTACCCTGACGAACAAGCCCTGTTATATCTTCCTTAGTAGTTTTAATAGCTATAACCTTATCACTATGACTCTTATCTCTAAACGGAGTTGTTTCAACAACAGACAGACTAGATTCAGATTGAGCAAAACTTGTAAAAGATAGCCCTAAAAACAAGTAGCAAAAAAATTTCTTCATAAAAATTGATTGGGTAAATTATAAATTAGTCACAATACTACTAAATCTCAAAATCATTTAAAGACAGAATCCTGTTATTTAGATAAAGCACATTTTTTTCTAACTTTTTTTGACAATTAAAAAAGCCTCGCAGTGCGAAGCTTTTATTAGTTCTATCCTAAATTAATATAGGATTATATATAATTGCCTGAGGCGCTGCCTCTCTATTTCCCATTATACCCAAAGCGACGCAATTCACGTTCGCTGCTTCTCCAGTTTTTATTGACTTTAACGTAGAGTTCCATATGTACTTTTTTGCCAAAAAACACTTCAAGGTCTTTACGAGCCTCTATACCCACACGTTTTAGAGCAGCACCTTTATGACCGATGATGATTCCTTTTTGACTCTCTCGCTCTACCATAATGACACTGCGCATTCTAATGATGTTATCTTCTTCAAAAAACTCTTCAGTATCTATTTCTACCGAGTAGGGAATCTCTTTTTTGTAATGCATCAGGATCTTTTCGCGAATGATCTCGTTTACAAAAAAGCGTTCGGGTTTGTCGGTTAGTGCATCTTTAGGATAGAACGGCGGAGAAACCGGTAAGGCTTCGAGAATACGGTTGAATACTTCGGCTACGCCAAAATTTTCTAAAGCTGAAATCGCAAAAATCTCTGCATTAGGCACCTGCTCTTTCCAGTGTGTACGGGCGGCTTCCAGCAACTCTTCATTACCCTTATCTATTTTATTGATCAGCAACAAAACCGGAATATCTGTATTTCTGATCTTATTGAAAAAAGCTTCGTCTTTCAATTCTTTTTCGCCCAGTTCGACCATATAAATCAGCACATCTGCATCTTCAAAAGCCGACTTTACAAAGTCCATCATCGAAGCTTGCAGTTCGTAAGCCGGTTTAATGATCCCGGGCGTATCGCTCAAAATTGCCTGAAAGTCGTCTCCGTTTACAATGCCCAAAATACGATGCCGTGTGGTTTGTGCTTTAGAAGTAATGATCGAGAGACGCTCCCCTACCAATGCATTCATCAAGGTTGATTTACCCACATTAGGATTCCCTATGATGTTTACAAAACCGGCTTTGTGCGGTTTTTCTTCTGATGATTCTGTGCGTAACGGATTGTTATGTGATGCTTCCAAATGGGAAAATTTTGAGGTTTATGCCGCAAAGATACGGTTAAAAATCAGCGAATGGGATTTTCGCCTTCGCGGAATTATAACCCCTCCGTTTTCGGTATAACCGAAAACACCTCCCCTTAAAAATGGGAGGAGCCTATGAGATTTCCGACTTCGCGGAAATGACCAAAACGCTTTGCGCTATTGGAAAATTAATCGCCCTGTATACGTCTCTTCAACCTCAACAAGAGGCGGGCGGTTGATCGAGATCAAATCACCTGTACTCAACACACTTCCGCGCAAGGACTGAATAGGGTTGACAATAACCTTATTGGTCCCACGGTGGTAGATGTTTGCGTTTTGAATTAAAAAATCTGCTCCTTCAAAGCGAATATCGCCTTCTAAAAACTCAATATTAGCCGTTTCGGCTGCGCCGGAAATATAGAAATTAGTGAGTCCGTTTGCGGTTATATTGAGTTCGTTTACATCCAACTCTAAACGGAAATCACCATCTTTATGATACACATCTTCTTCTTCAAGATCCTCGCTGGTAAGGGTTAAGGAATCATAGGCAAGAACGCCATCACTTTGAACCTCATATCCAGAAGCATTGCGTATTTCAGTTAGATTAGGCGATGTCACGTAGACCGTGCTGATGTTGTAATCACGCACCAGGTTGCATCCGTTCTCATTAAGAACCGTAAGTACCCCATTGGTCACACTTACTTCAATATCGTTGATAAGATTTTCTCCTGTAGCAATAACCACTTTTTGTTCTGCTCCTTGTTTTACGATGAGTTGCAAACGCTCTTCAACTACAACAGCAGTAAAATCTTCTACCGGAAATACGCGCTCGATGCGATCGCCTTCTGCCTGAAAACAGTTGAGCCCTTTTTCTGAATTACACGAAAGCAAAAAGATAAAGCTAAACGATAGAAGTAAGTAGTTTTTCACAGCGCATGATTAGGAATGCTAAAAGTAAGCAATCATCCCAAAAATTATTCTTTTTACAAATAGTCTTTTAGTATTTTTTCTATTTTGCTCTGGTCAAATCCGGACTCTAGAAAAACAACATTTCCTTTCTTATCAAGAATCATAAATGTTGGTGCTGCACCTATAGAAAAATTAGTTGCGATCTCTTTGCCTTTGTAAAGTGTGGAATAATTCATCCCTATTTTAGAAATATACTCCAGTAAGTTTTTTCTCGGATCATTTTCGTGAAATTCAACACCGTACATTAAAAAGTCTTCATTTTTATATTTTTCATTCATTGAATTCAATTGAGGTACAGCTTGAACACAAGGCCCACAGAACTTAAACCAAAATTCCAGTAAAACTACTTTTCCTTCGAATGTAGAAAAGTCAATTAATTCGTCGGTTTTTAAATTTGGTATTTTCCAATCTGTAATTTTTCTTTTGCCGATTTCATTTTTATTTCCTTTTGAGTTTAAAGTCATTTTTGCTTGCATACGATTATTATATTCTTCAAACGTGATTTTTTCATAATCAGACGAAAACTGATTTCCAGACCATATGTCTTCATCAACTACATAATTGAAATCTAAATTATCATATGTCCTACTTATGCTACCAGTATCGCCATTTGGCATAATCATTTTTGTGGGTAAATAACTTAACTTATCTACCATTAATAAGTAATTGGACTGAAAATTTGCCTCAGGAAAATACGTTAACGTTAATTTATTAAAATCCAGATAACCATTTTTGAAGCTGAGTTCAAACACATAATTTTTCGAATTATTTATTAGAGTGTCCTTTTTTCTAGAAATCGTAACATTTTTATTTTGTAGCATTTGAGGTAATAATACCTTAATAGAATACAAACTTAAAAGCAAAGGGTTGTTGACATTGGGCTTATTATTTGTAACTATTATTTTTTCATCTGATAGCGACATAATATGCCTCTGACCATCAAAAATTAATTCCATTTCATCTTGTTCAAGATAATATCTTGGAGTAGTTGTTGTATTTCTAAAATCAAAAAATACCGAAGCATCGAATTCTTGAAATGTAACACCACTTTCAATAGACTCATTCTTGGTTTGATAATGAACTGTTTCAATTTTGTTTAATTCGTCTATAGTTGTCATTAAAATTTGACGATCAGATTTTTGACAGTAACCACTTAAGGTAAGTATGAGGGCTGCCAAGCAACTTAATTTCTTCATTGGATTCAGTTGTGTTTTGATTTTATCTAAAAAAGAACTGTATTTAAGTGTGATTTTTTTTAAAGACAATTTTCTTTTTCGAAAGTTGCAAAATTCAACACTGAGAAATTATCAAAAGTATCTCGGCTATTTATTCTTCTTCCTCGCCATCTGCCATAAAGATCTCCCTATTGAGTTTATCGCGGCGTTCCCGGGCCAGCCTTAAAGTAGGATCGTACTTCGCATATTTTCCGTCCTCGTATTTTTGTATGAATTCTTCATAAAGTTTTAAAACAGTACGGCGGTCTTCATAATAATTATCTGCGATAACGACTTTAGTGTATTCCGCTTTTTGATTTCTGGGATTTTCTTCTAGAGACCGGTTTACATACTTCATCGCATTTTTCCAATCTTTCTTCATCTCATACGTGCGAGAAAGTGTGTAATATTCTTCAAAAAGCGGCTGATCTTTATATAGAATTGCCAATAAACCGTGGGTTTCAGCAGCCTTTAAATCTTTTGTAAAATTATATAATTTGGCAAGTGTCGCATGCACATAATCATCTTCCGGAGAAAAATTTAAAGCTCCTAAATACTGTTCTATCGCATCTTCATAACGGCGCTTTTTATAATACAAATTGCCTAGCTTTTCTCTTATAAATTGGGTGTCTTGCCCCAGTTCTAAGAGTTTTTCAAACCATTCGATTCCTTCTTCATTCCAACCTTTGTGGTAATAGCTTTGTGCAAGTGTGCTTATAATTTCAACATTTGTGGGGTAGCTCTCTAAAGCTTTGAAGGCTAGTTTTTCGACTAATTTATAATCCTTCCGTTTTAGATAAAACACGGCTAACTCTCCTAATGCTTTTTGATGGGTACTGTCTAAAGCAACAGCTTGTTTGTAATCCTGTATGTAAGGATAAAGATTTTCTTCTGCAGTCGTGGTAGAATCGGTAGCGTCTATTTTGATATTTCGCGGTATCAATTCCTTTGCCCTCCCACGCTGATAATAAAAATCCGGGTTGGTATTGTAAACTGAAATCAATTCTGAAAAGACGCTGTCTGCCGCTGCAAATTTACGTTTAGTGATGAGCAACTTTCCATACTCGTTCATAGCAATTGCTTCATCAGTGCTGGTTGCGGCTAATTTGTAATTAGCCAAAGCATCGTCAAGTGTGCCTTTGGCCTGATGTGCACGTGCCAACTTCAGATAGACTGATTCCTTTTTATTTTTAATCTGCTCATAGTTAGCTATTGCCTTGCTATAGTTTCCCAAAGCATATAGACTATCACCAACGGCCAAAGCCGACACGTTTTGAGCTTCGGCTCGGCTGGCTAGTACTAAAAATACAACTAGATAAAAACTTCGCATGTATTCTTTTTAAGGCTTTACATTATAAATTATAGGTTGCGTATACAGTGCTGCCATGGGCTTACCCTTGTGTTTACCGGGTTTCATTTGTGGTAAACTTTCTAACACACGCTTAGCTTCAGCACTTAAGGCCTTATTAGAATCATTTCTGATTTTTACATCTTGAATGTTTCCTTCGGTGTCGATTAAAAAGCTGGCTGTCATTTCATAACGACCGCTTACCTTAGAATTCTTATATACTTCCGGACTAAAATAAGTGTTTACATAAGCTGCGACTGCCTCTTCTGTGCAAGCGCGTCTTAGTTCCATATCTGTGTTGTCGCACGAACTATAGTAGGGCGGTTCTGTTATGGAATTAAATTCTACCCGATCACGGCCCAAGTCATTAAAATTAAAAGAGTGATTGGGATCACTCGCTTTTATGGAAGGCTTAAAAGCTTTATTGGTAATCAGATCATTTAAATTCTTCAAATGAGCTTGCTCTTCCTGAGTTAATTCTGATTTTGCTGCTAAAGTTGCTTCAAGATTGGATACCTTATCTTCAAAAGAAAGCTGAGCAATATCTTTTTTCTCAGATTCTGAAGTGCAAGAAAGGATAGCACAAATAAAGCTTAAACCAACTATTTTACTAACTAATCTCATCTTCCCGAATTTTAGTTTGTTTGAAATACAATCGGAAGCGAATACAGTACATTTACGGCTTCTCCACGTTGCTTACCAGGAGTCATTTTAGGCAACAAACTTATCACGCGAACGGCTTCTTCCTCCAATTTTGGGTGAGAAGCACGAGATTGAACATCTACGATATTACCTTGAATGTCAATCTTAAAGCGCACATAAATACGATTGATACCTGTAAGTCCTAGTTCTTTACCTAGATTGGTATTAAAATTTTTATTGACGAATTGCGAAACTAAATTGGACATACACTCTTTTTTAGCCTTCTGACCATAGGATTCACATCCCGGAAAAACAGGAACCTCCTCAATAACTGCGAAAGGGATATCATTTAATTCTTGATCATTTATATTAAATTCTGACACTTCTATAATCTTATCATCAGGTGATCCATATCCTACAATAACTGTTTCATCAAGCTTCTGATTATTTGATTCTTCCCATTCTGTAACTTCAATAACTTTTCCTTGAGTGTCAATTTTAAACCGTTTACTTCCTTTCATACCGGCCATAGCAATACGCCCAAGCTGGTTCCTTTCTTCTTCGGTGAGACTTTCTTTAGCATCAATGGTAGCTTGTAAATCTGCTAACTGTTCTTCTAATGTAAGTGCTGTATTATTCGGAGCGACTTCATTTTCATCGGTACAGCCTACATAAGTTAGAATTCCGGCTATAAGTGGAACCACTATTAAATACTTCCATTTTGCCTTCTTTTTAGATTGTGTTTGTAACATAAGAATTCGTTTTTTGATTAATGAATGATTGAAAAATGTATTGATGAATGAGATTTCGTGTGTACCAAAAGCGGTATTGAGCAACTGATTGTAATAGGATTTCTTTTCGGTCTTTTTAGTAGCCTGAGCATCGGCAATAAACTCGTGCAACTCGGCTACTTTATTCTGATAGATATACACCAGCGGATTGAACCAAAACACAACTCTCAACATTTCAAAAAGAAACAAGTCAAGACCGTGATGTTGTTTTAAATGCACTTCTTCATGCGCCAGAATATGTTCTTTGGCTTCTGGTGAAATATTATTTCCTAGGAATATGGTCCCCATAAAGGTAAATGCAGCATCACTGTTAGGGATATTGATTATACGATGGTCTGCCTTTTGCCTGAACCGAAAGTAGCGTTGAACTTCCTGATATTTTCTAAATAACATTCCCGTGCTAAAGAACACACCCGCTGCATATAATAACAAATAAATACTCCAATCTGTCTCTTGCTGAACAGGGTCTACAGCAACATTTTGATTTTCTGCAGATACTACAACCTCTGGCAGAAAATAAATGTTTTGAGCTATGGGAAGTTGGTTCTGAAAAATTTCAAACTCCATAAAAGGTAACGCAAAAGCAAGTAATGCAGTGCTGATCAGATAGACGCGATTGACATTAAAAAACGTCTCTTTACGCAACCAAAACTGGTACACTGCCAGAAATAAGGCCTGAAAAGCGATAACTTCAATTAAATACTTTAGCATAACTCCTCTTTTTTAGTTCTTTTATAAGATAGATTCAAATTTGCCGGAACTCAATCCAAATAAGCTACTTTATGCTCTTATCACAAAGGTGATAGGCAGTGAATATTGAATCGCTACAGGTTCTCCTAGTTGCGTAGCCGGAGTCATCTTTGGCAGCGTACTAATTACACGCTTCGCTTCCTGTTCTAATTCAGGGTAGTCTGCACGCGTACCAATTTTGGTCACTTTACCTTGTGCATCAATTACAAAGCGCACATAAATTCGATTCACCCCTTCTAATTTAAGCTCTTCACCAAGACCAGAATTAAAGTTAATATTCACGAGTTGATTCATTTTGCTTGACATACATTCCAGACGTTCCTGATTATTTAGTCCTTCACACCCCGTAAAAACAGGCACCTCATCTACAAATGCTACAGGTATTTCTGAAGCTGCATAAGCCGGCTCATTTAACTTAATTGATTCTTTCTGTTTAGATTCTGGAGTAGCATTTTGCGTTTGCTCAGCTTCGTTACTGACGTCACGATACCCTACCATGACTAATTCATTAAGGGCTAATGTAGGTGCTAAGTCAAGCTGATCACGGTACTGGTCTTCGAGTTTCTTTAGCTCCTTTAATTCTTCCTGAGAAGGATTGGCTTTAGCTTTGAGTTCATCTTTTAAGGCTACGATTTGCATTTCCAAATCTTCTTTAGCGGCGCTTTGCGTCGTTTTTGTATCATTGGTACAACCTACATAGGTGAGAACACCAGCAACAAGTGGAAGCAGTAAGAGGTACTTCCATTTGGCTTTACTTTTTGATTGTTTCTGTAACATAAGAATTCGTTTTTTGATTAATGAATGATTAAAAAAGGTATTGATGAATGAAATGTGTTGCGTACCAAAAGCACTATTGAGCAATTGATTGTAATACACTTTCTTTTCGGTCGTTTGAGTGGCGTGAGCATCAGCGATGAACTCATGGAGTTCGGCAATTTTAGTCTGATAGATGTAGACCAGCGGATTAAACCAAAACACCAATCGAAGTATTTCAAAAACCAACAGATCAAAACCATGTTTCTCTTTTAAATGCACTTCTTCGTGTGCCAGAATATGCTTTTTAGCTTCGTCATTAATATTATCACCTATAAAAATGGTATTCAAAAAGGTAAAAGCAATATCACTATCAGGCACTGTAATAACCTTTTGACCAGAGACCTTTCTATATTTATAATAGCAACTGATTTTTAGGTATTTACGAATGAATAATAAAAGAGCAAACAGTAAACCACTACAATAAATTAAAAGTGCTATAAATGGCCAGTTTGTTTTTTGAGGGGCTAGAATTTCCGCAGCATTAACAGGTTGGACACCAATAATGACTTCTGGTAATACTTGAATATTTTCGCGAAGCGGAATTTGATTTTGAAAGAATTCAAACTGCATAAACGGTAATGCGAAAGCTAATAGTACACTGCCTATTAAGTAGAGCCTGTTGACATTGAAAAAGGTTTCTTTACGCAACCAGAACTGGTAGACACTCAGAAACAACGCCTGAATCACAAAAACTTCAAGTAGATACCGCACCATACTACTCTTTTTTATTAATTTCTTTTAAAATAGACTCCAGTTCGCTGGCACTCATTTCTTTTTTCTTGACGAAAAAAGAAACCATACTCTTAAAACTTCCATTAAAATAATCATTGACCATCTTAGACATCGAAGCACTGCTGTAATCTGATTTTTTAACCAACGGAAAGTAGATATGCCCTCTACCCTCTTTTCTAAATCCTACAAAAGATTTAGTCTCTAAAATTCGCACGATCGTAGATACCGTATTGTAGGCCGGCTTAGGCTCTGGCATTTCGTCAAGAACAGCTGCTACATTAGCTTCTCCCAGATCCCATAGAATCTGCATTACCTCTTCTTCTGCTTTGGTTAATTGTTTCATAATTTTAAACTAGTTAGGGATTAGTAATTGTTTTGATTCATTCAAATATAACTGATTTATTAGTTAAACTAACAAGTTAGTTATAAAAAATTTTAAAATACTTTATTTGAGGTGTCAGTTTTATTAACTACAACTCTTTCAATTTAAGAAAATTACGGGAAATCTAAGCACCTACAGTAATACTTACTACATAGCCTTCAGAATTGCGTACGTTAAAAACCGTACCATCCTCAAATAGCAAATATTGACCTTTTATACCTTTAAGCATTCCTTGGTATTCTGGTGTTTTTTCCAGGTTAAGGCTTTTTAATTTTGTAGGATACTGCAATACCGGAAATTCAATATTGGTTTCAGAATTACTCGCTATATAATACTCTAGTGCTTCTTCTGGGATGTATTGCTTGAGCGCATCGCGTTGCGCAACCAGATCTTCATCTTCAATCTCATTTTTTAACATTTTACGCCAATTCGTTTTATCGGCTATATGCTCTTTAAGCGCGACTTCAGTAATACCTGCAAGGTAGCGGTTAGGCACTTCAACAATTTCTATCGCCTCATGGGCCCCCTGATCTATCCATCGGGTAGGCACTTGCGTTTTACGCGTCACTCCTACTTTTACATTACTCGAATTAGCGAGGTATACAATATGCGGTTGCAACTGTACCCTTTTCTCATATTCCAGATCGCGATCTTCTTCATCTAGATGTGCTTTACTAAGTTCCGGACGCATAATCCAATCTGCTGCCTGCGGCACTTTATAAAAATCGTCATAACAAAAACCCTGACGGTAAATCTTCTTATTTTTTCCGCAAGCCAGACACTGATATTTTAAAAATTCAATACGTATTTCTTTATCGAGTAACTGATTTACGTGAATAAAATCGTTCTCAAAAACCAGATAATATTGAATAGGGTTATCAAGTTCGGTTTGCATTTTTGTAAGTACGCCTTGGTATTGCATAAAATTGAAAGCTATTGAATTGTTTCAGTTAAAAAAACGGTATTTTTAGACCTGATTTTTTGTTGAAAATGAAATTTTTTAGTCTTAGGTTTTTCTCAAAAACGCAAAATCATTGAGATCAAACTGCCTGAGAAAAATAGATTGATTTTGAAATAATCCACCTAAATTAGCACTCAAATATACTAACAAAATGCCGATACCTTTAGTCAATTCTATTGCCAGCTGGTTTCTTAAAAAGAGAATTCATCAGATGGAATTGTTTCTAAAATATCCTCACGATGTTCAAAATGAACTGCTTCTAAAATTGGTTCAAAAAGCTAAAAATACCGAGATCGGTAAAAAATATGGCTTTAAAGACATTCGCAGTTATAAAGATTTTGCAGAGCAAGTACCGATTACCAATTATGAAGCTTCTCACGATCTTATAGAACGCGCAAGACGCGGTGAGAACAACATCTTCTGGCCTTCACCCGTAAAACTCTTTGCACAAAGTAGCGGTACTACAAATGCAAAGAGTAAATACATTCCGGTTAGTCCGGAATCTTTAGAAGACTGTCATTATGCAGCCAGTAAAGATTTACTCTGCACCTATTTGAACAACAATCCTGATTCTCAATTATTCACAGGCAAAAGTTTACGCCTGGGCGGCAGCAAACGCTTATATGAAAGCAACGGTACTTCTTATGGAGATCTATCTGCGATCCTGATAGACAATATGCCTTTTTGGGCAGAATTTAGCAGTACTCCGGGTAATGAAGTCTCTTTAATGAGTGACTGGGAAGTCAAAATGCAAGCGATTGTTCAAGAAACCATACAAGAAAAAGTTACGAGTCTTGCCGGCGTTCCCTCCTGGATGTTGGTTTTATTAAACAACACGCTTGAGACCACCGGTAAAGATCATTTATTTGAAATCTGGCCCAATCTGGAAGTATACTTTCATGGCGGTGTGAGCTTTGAACCGTATCGCGATCAATATCGAAAAATTTTACCCAGACACAACTTTAAGTATTACGAGATCTATAATGCCTCAGAAGGCTTCTTTGCGATTCAAGACAAAAACGGATCGAGTGACCTTTTATTGATGCTGGATTATGGTATTTTTTACGAGTTCATCCCGATGAATTCTTACGGACAACCCGATCAAAAAATCATTCCGCTTTGTGAAGTTGAAAAAGGGAAAAACTATGCGATTGTTATCACTACAAATTCTGGTTTGTGGCGTTATCGGGTAGGCGACACTGTTCGGTTTACATCTACAAATCCATATCGTATTCGTGTAAGTGGCAGAACGAAGCATCACATCAATGCCTTTGGTGAAGAGTTGATTATAGAGAATGCAGAACAAGCACTTAAAAAAGCTACTGCACTTACAAATTCTGAGATTGTAGACTATACCGCAGCCCCTATTTTTATGCATGGTAAAGAAAAAGGGGCACATGAGTGGTTTATAGAATTTAAAGAGCTTCCTGCAGATAAAGAAGAATTTGACAGACTGTTTGACAAAGCACTTCAAGAGATCAACAGTGATTATGAAGCTAAGCGAAAAAATAATATGACTCTAAATCCACCAACGATTCACTATGCACGTACCAATCTATTTTACGACTGGTTAAAATCAAAAAACAAGCTGGGCGGACAACATAAAGTACCTCGCCTTAGCAACAGTAGAGAACTTGTTGAAGAACTGCTTACTTTAAATAACTGTTATACAGAAAGTTAAATTTAAGGTTTTCTTTTCAACGAATTTTAAACTCGCTTTAGCTAAAAAATTAGCCTAAATACTCCTCCTACCCTAAATTGACAATAACAAATCACAACTCATAATACTTTCACTCGAAGTTAATAGCTTTGATTCTGGCAACAACTCTAAATACAGGGTTGTTGCCAGCCCAAAGCACCCCTCTTAAAAAATTACAACCTGAGTAACATCGTTAATCTTAGCCCTGAAATAAACACGGCTTCAGATGACAATCTTCCTACACTAACAGCGACAAGAGCAAATTGTTTTTATCTCAAACATCAAAGGTGGTTACGGCGGTTTTGATTTGTTTCAGGTTTTTTCGCTAGTTGAATATTATAGCAATCTTTTAAATTTAGGTGAAGGTTTAAATTCAAAACACGACGAAGTAGCTCTTTCTTATCAAAATAAAAAAACAGGATATTTTTAGTAGTACTACAAATTCTTTGAGCAAAAGATTGAATGTCTACAGCTTTTCTCTGCAATAATATAACAACCTGTAACAAAAAATCGCCTTACCAAGCGGCAAGACGATTTTATTTTTTATCTAACGAATTGATATTAAGAAACTGCTTTTAGCTTTTTAATAGTTGATTTTTCCAACTTAAACTGTGCATATTCTTTATCTACTTTGAATGAACTTAAATCTGAACTCGGTAGATCAAACATCGCATCTGTAAAAATTGCTTCACATAGCGAGCGCAATCCACGAGCTCCTAATTTATATTCTATCGCTTTTTCTACAATATAATCCAGAGCGGGTGAAGTGATCTCAAATTCGATATCATCCATCTCAAACAACTTCTCATATTGTTTTATAATCGCATTTTTAGGCTGCGTTAAGATAGCTCGTAACGTCTCTTTATCAAGAGGATCCATATGTGTAAGAACCGGTAAGCGACCTATGATTTCAGGAATCAAGCCAAAATCTTTTAAGTCTTTTGGAATGATATATTTAAGCAAATTATCACGCTCTATATGCTCATCGCTCATACTAGCGCTAAAACCTACAGCCTGCATATTTAATCGCTTGCTGATCACGCGCTCTATACCGTCAAAAGCTCCACCGGCGATAAACAAAATATGCTCAGTATTGACCTCTATAAACTTTTGATCGGGATGCTTACGCCCACCCTTTGGCGGAACGTTTACAGTAGTCCCCTCAAGAAGCTTTAATAAAGCCTGCTGAACACCTTCTCCGCTCACATCACGAGTGATTGAAGGATTATCCCCTTTACGAGCAATTTTATCGATCTCATCAATAAACACAATTCCACGCTCAGCTTTCTCCAGATTGTAATCTGCTGCTTGTAATAAACGTGTAAGAATACTCTCTACATCTTCACCCACATAACCGGCTTCGGTAAGAACAGTAGCATCTACAATTGCTAGCGGAACATTAAGCATACGCGCAATAGTCTTTGCCATTAAAGTTTTACCCGTACCAGTCTGCCCTACCATAACGATATTACTTTTCTGAATCTCAATATCATCATCAGATTCCGGCTGAAGCAAACGCTTGTAGTGATTATAAACCGCTACAGCCATTACCTTCTTGGTAAAATCTTGCCCAATGATATACTCGTCTAAGAAATCTTTTATTTCTTTAGGTTTCTTCAGAGTAAGGTCACTGTCTAAACCATTTTTATTGATGTCTTTTGCTTCTTCAAGCACAATACCATGAGCCTGCTCAATACAACGATCACAAATATGTGCATCCAGCCCTGCAATAAGCAAACTAGTTTCCGGCTTTTTCCTGCCGCAAAAGGAACATTCTAATTCTTCTTTCGCCATAATTCATTCTATTTTCATTTTGAATACTTCCGCATTCAAAATCTCTTTATTCAACAACTTTAAAGCTGTCTAGACTATTCTCTTGCAAGAATTTCGTCAATCATTCCATATTCTAAAGCTTTGTCAGCTTTCATCCAGTAGTCACGATCACTATCTTCATAAACTTTATCGTAAGTCTGCCCAGAATGTTTTGCTATAATTTTGTACAGCTCTTCTTTTAAAGTAAGGATCTCACGTGCTGTGATCTCTATATCACTTGCTTGTCCCTGAGCACCTCCTAAAGGCTGGTGAATCATCACGCGAGAGTGTGTTAAACCACTACGTTTCCCTTTTGCACCTGCACATAGCAGTACGGCACCCATAGATGCAGCCATACCCGTACAAATAGTTGCTACATCTGGCTTGATGAACTGCATGGTATCGTAAATACCTAAACCGGCATACACGCTACCTCCCGGAGAGTTGATGTAAATCTGAATATCTTTTGAAGCATCTGTACTTTCTAAAAACAGCAATTGTGCCTGTACGATGTTTGCCACCTGATCGTTAATACCCGTTCCAAGAAAGATAATACGATCCATCATTAAACGTGAAAACACGTCCATTGCAACGGCGTTCATCTGGCGTTCTTCAATAATATTTGGCGTTAAACCTACAGGATACATGCTACTCATAATTTTATCGTAGTACATGCTATTAACACCCTGATCTTTAATCGCGTATTTTTTAAATTCGTCTGCGTAGTTCATAGTATTTTTTTCAAATTCTTTAGAGTTGTCTTTACCCTAAAATACAATTTCAATAAAAAAGGTGTAAAAAACACCTTGATGATTTTTAAGTAAAAAGGCGTTTTAACTCTCGGTTAAAACGCCTTAAAGATACTATATAATTTAGAGAATTACTAGTTGTAAACTTCTTTGACAAACTCGTCAAAAGTCACTTCTTTCTCTTTTAATTTTACATTTTCTTTAAAGAAATCAAGCAATTTTGTATTCATCAATTGCTCAGACAATCTTTTAACTTCGTCCTGGTTGCTCAAGATACGTGCTGCGATACCTTCTAACTCTTCGTCTTTAGGATCATTTTGACCAAACTGAGCCATTTGTCCCTTGATCATTTCTTTAGCGTATGCTTTAATCTCTTCAAAAGTGATTTGCAATTCATTATCTGCGATGATTTTACCTTCAATCAACTGGTAGCGCAATCCTTTTTCAGAACGCTCGTATTCTTCAGCAGCTTCTTCAGCAGTCAATTCTTTTTCTCCGCTGCGCTGAATCCATTTCTTTAAAAATTCTGCAGGAAGATCAAATTTTGTATTCTCGATCAATTTTTCGGTTACATCATTAAGCAATTGCTGATCGCTCTGTTGCTTGAATTGACCTTCACCTTCTTCTTTAATCTTATCTTTAAGTTCAGTCACAGAACTGATTACTCCGGGACCATATAATTTATCAAAAAGATCCTGGTCTAAATCTGCAGGTTCTCTATGATTAACTTCTTCTATTGTAAAAGATACTTCAAGGTTTTTTTCTTTAGCTTCTTCTTCAGAAAGACCTAAGAACGATCTGTAATCTCCAGCTTCCTTAAAAAGACCTTTAGTTGAAACCGTAACCGTATCGCCAACTTTGGCTCCTACAAATGCAGCATTGTTTGCTTTACCTTTAAGTTTTGCTACTTCAAAAGTAGTTTTCTTATCAAACGCTGCTTCTTCATTTACAAAGCTACCAGAAACCTCATCATCTTTTTCTACTTCTTGCTTGTTGGTAATTTTACCGTACTGCTTTTGAATAGTAGTAATCTGGTTATCTACCAATTTATCATCAACTACAATGGTGTAGCTTGTAACAGCCTCTTTAGGCTTTAAATCAACATCAAATTTAGGCGCCAGACCTAATTCAAATTCGAAAGAATAATCAGCAGCATCCCAATTTAAGTCTTCCTGATCTTTAGGAAGTGGATTCCCTAAAACATCAAGTTTTTCTTCAGTAAGATATTTCTGTAAACTGTCTTGTAAAAGTTTATTTACCTCATCTACCAAAACCGCTTTCCCATACTGCTTTTGAACAAGTCCCATTGGTACGTGACCTTTTCTAAAACCAGGAATGTTTGCAGACTTTCTATAATCTTTAAGTACTTTTTGCACTTTCTCGCTATAGTCGTCTTTTGCAATATCTACTTTGATTACTGCATTTAAATCATCAATATTCTCTCGTGTAATATTCATCTTCTAGTGGAATTTTCCTATAAAATTTGGAGTGCAAAAGTACATCTTTTTTAAATCCCTGCAAAGTTTATAATACTTTGAAATTCAGCAAGCTTCTATTCTTCTTTTATAAGTGCAAATAGGACGGACTGAAACAGCGAAAGTAATAAACTAAAAATCAAGGCCCACCAGATACCATCTACAGAAAAACCACCTACAAAATAATCTGCCATCAATATAATTATCGCATTGATAAACAATAGAAAAATACCGAAGGTTACTATAGTTATAGGCAATGTAAGAATCACCAAAATAGGTTTTATTATCAATCGTAAAAGCGCTAAAACAATAGCTACAATAAAGGCGGTAAAAAACGAAGTTACCGTCGCACCGGGAAGTAAATAGCACAATAAAATCACTGCAAGGGCAGTAAGCAAGAGTTTGATTAAGGTTTTCATAAGGCTAGATTTTTAAAAAATTGGTTTTGAAGCTCCTTCCCCCAATTTTGAAAGCTTAGTAAACTACTTCGCGGCATGCCTGTCTGCCGACAAAGGCAGGCCCGAGAAGCATTACCGAACAATACATTTTAGAAGGAGACAAGTCTCGGAGCATTTAAATCTGGATTATCGAGTAAAAATAAAAAAATCGCTACCAGCAAGTGGCAGCGATTTGTATAAAGAAAACTTAAGATTTTTAATTACTGATATTTACCGTTCCATAACTCCCAATATTAACCTTAGGAATTGTAGAACCGTATGTTGTATTAATAGCATCAATTGCTTGATTTGCTAAATATGCATATCCGCGAGGAGTTGGATGCACACCGTCTAAAGAAAATGCTCCACCAGTGGCAAAAGTTGAAGTCAACGTACCCGCATCAAAGGAGATCCCTGTATCTGCCAACTGATTTAATATCGCTCTTGAATCAACAAAAGCTAAACCATTCGCTTGTGCCAGACCTTGAATTGTTGCATTATAAGATGCCTGTGCAGTTGCTATTAGAGTCTGCTCTTCTGGAATCAAAACATCTGCATCCCCTAAAGCTACTCCCACTCCAATCACAGAACTTGGATTGCCAGGATCTGCTAAAGTTCCTAACTTACTTGAAGTTGTAAGCAATAGCAAATCTGCTGCTGTTGCCTGTCTTATATTTGGTAATGTTCCACCAGCAGGATTTGGCAATGTAGTAAGCGTTTCGTCTTCAATCACTACTGCATTTTGACCTTCTTGAAAATTAATAGTACGTGCATCACGTTCTTCAGTAGTTATAACTCCTGCCGTCGCATAGAGCGCTAATGCACCATTGTATTGTGCATAAGCCTGATTAACACCAGCTGCCGTAGTTGCATCTAAAGGAATTGCATTAAATGGTACTGTTGTAAAAAACGGAATTGACGTCACATCGGGTATATTGAAAACAACTCCACCTGTAGCAGAAGCCGTTAATGCCTGAATTTCCGAATTGTAAACACTTGCAAAGACATTAGGGTCTGTGATATCATTAGCTCCATACGTCGAAGGATCCAAATTTCCGGTCTGATCAACACCCGTTCCTCCACTTGTCGCGAAACTTAAAATATCGTTATTACCAATCCATAACGAGAAGAACGTAGGATTTTGAGCTGCTGCATCCCTTATAACTGTTGCATCTGTAGCCGAAGCGAAACGCACAAAATAAGGATTAGAAGCACCCGTTGCAACACCTGCAATATTTCCATAACCCGGTGCTACCAAATGAAAACTTTTAGCTCCAGGCACCCCCATATTATTAAAAGGTCCAGAAAGCACGTTAGTAATATCTGTAGTAGCCGTACCTTCTAAACGGACAGGCTCCGGATTTCCATCAGCATCTAATGCTAACACAAAACGATTCGGTTGAATTTGAGTACCTCCTGCCAATAGACCTCCTGTGTTATCATCAACTAAGGGCTGTGTAAACTCACCCCCACCAGCTAAAGCAAACTGTCCGGCTAAAATTTTAGGAAAACTATTTTGTTGGCCACTTATATACAACGCCCCATCAGCATAACCAGAAGTCAGCGAGTTACCTACCGCTATATAATTTGAGAAATCTGCTTCCCCAATGGTATACACACCACCATCTTCAATAGGATTGTCTAATTCAGCTTCACAAGCAGTTAAAAGCACGGCTGACAAAGCCATATATTTAATATAATTTTTCATCGTCTAGCTCTTTTTTAAAGTTTATAAGTCAACCCAATTCCAGGAACAAATGCACTTGATTTATAGGCCCCTCCAAAAGATGATCCATCATCTACATAGTCATAAGACTCATTAATTTCTTTAAATCTTACATATAGAAAAGAAGCATCTATTGCAAAACTATCTGAAATCACATAAGACAAACCTGCCGTAAACCCGTTACTGTCGTTACGTGGAGTTTCTGGAGCGAAATATCCTGATCTAACCGGAGATTCATCAAAATAATATCCAGCACGCAACATAATACGCTCACTCGCAGAATACCCAAACCCTACTTTATAGATTGAAGAGTTCTTATAATTACGAGGATTTATAGATTCTTGACCATTACTAAATACAATATCTAAATCTTCATAAACATCCCAAAATGTACGGGTGTAATCAAAATTAACCACCCATTTGTCTTTACTATAAGATCCACCAACGGTAAGTTCCGCTGGCAGGGGTAATGATGCTGTAAAGCCTGTTGTTCCATTAGAAGGAATGGTTGTTGTACCTACTGTTATAGGCGCTCCACTATCGTTAGGGAAGTTTGCAAAAGTGGCAGTACCGTCTTTAGAATCTAAAATAATTTCTGAACGGTAATTTGCACCCAAAGTAAAATCTTCAGTCACCTTGAACATTGCTCCTACTGAATATCCCCAGTTTGTAACACCACTATCATCTATTGTTACATTAGAACGATTGCCTTCAAGATCTGTCAAAAACCGATTAGCATTTCTATTGAAGTTCACATTACCCGTAACGAAGATTGGCCCACCACCTACACTAAACTTATCGCTGATTTTAAAAGAAACTAAGGGTTGAATAAAGATCGCAGCAAGCTCTATATTATTTACTAAATGTGAACCTGCCCAATCTGTTGGCCATTCCACTGTACTTCCGTAAGGTGTATAAACCGCCAATCCTAGACTTAGATTTTCATTTAATGCATAAGAACCATATAAGTAAAAGGGTGTACTCATTGGACTATCTGTCTGAGCATATTGCCCTGTTCCTTCATTTTGCCAAGCTACACTTGAAAAAACGCCAAAACCACCTGCCGAAGCATTGATCTTATTTTCTAAAAACACTAAACCGGCCGGGTTAAAAAATGCCAGTTCGGCACTATTAACATAAGCTACACCGGTATGTCCCATTGCCAGGGCTCGTTGTCCCTGAAGTCCAACTCTATAACCTCCCGCAAACGTTATCGCAGAAGCTAATAAGAATAAAGACGTAACTAAAACTCTCTTCATACTCTAAAAGGGAATAAAATTATAATTTAATAATTGAGGTTGAATTTTTTAAGAATACATCAAAAATAGAGCTTATTTGTTGTGCATGCATAATAAATTTCACTAACAATGTTATAAAAATTTATTGAGTCTCCGTGAGATTTATATCGATTTTATGATTACAAATCAACTAATTCGATTAATCCACAATGCTGACTAAGCTATTTTTTTATTCTTAGTTATATATTATTTAAGAAGCGAATATATCTTTTCAACGGATACAACCGCAGATTAACCTAGAAATTTCATTACTTCCGCGTAAAAATCTTTAGGATTCTCCGCGTGTAACCAGTGACCTGCATCTGGAATACCTATTACCTCTGAATTGGGAAAATGTGCCTGTATTAACGCTGTGTCTTCTTTAGTTATGTAATCAGACTTGAGACCGTTTAAAAACAGGGTTTCCCCTTCGTAAACAGTTTGAGTTGGCAGCCCTTCACCAATAGCTTCTACTTTATTTGTAAGCACCGGGAGATTTACACGTAGCGCAAGGGTTTTATCTTTTTGCCAGTATAGGTTTTTCAATAAAAATTGTCGCGTCCCCCAATCTGCAATATACTTTTCCAAAAAAGCATCAGCATCTCCGCGAGATTTTCTGGCTTCTTCATTTTCTGACAAAGCATTTAAGCCTTCTAAAATAGTCTGATGATGTGGCGCATAATATTTAGGCGCAATATCAGCTATGACGAGTTTCTCTAGCAACTCCGGGTAGCGCATTGCAAAAAGCATTGCAGTTTTACCTCCCATGGAATGACCTAACAAAATAACATCTGTTAACTCATGCTCATCACAATAAGCTTTTAAGTCATCAGCTAAAACCTCATAATTAAACGTGTCACTGTGAAAACTGCGACCGTGATTGCGCTGATCTACAAGATGCATCTCATAACCAGATTCAGCGAATTGATTGGCTAAAGTTTTCCAGTTATCTCCCATCCCTAAGAAACCATGTAAAATTAGAAATGGCTTCCCAGAACCTGTAATGCTGCTGTGTAAAATCATATTAAGATAAAGCTTCTAAGTAAGACTGTATTGTTTTTTCCAGACCGTCATAAAGTGCTTCGGCGATAAGTGCATGACCTATAGAAACTTCTAAAAGTCCGGGCAAACTATCCGCAAAAAACTTTACATTCTCTAATGACAAATCGTGCCCAGCATTTAGCCCTAAATCAAGATCCTGAGCCAGAAGGGCAGCCTCAACATAAGGCTTCACAGCATTAGGACGCCCCTCTTTAAAACCTACCGCAAAAGCTTCGGTATATAATTCAATTCTATCTGTACCGGTTTCTTTAGCACCTTCTATCATTTCTGCTACCGGATCTACGAATATGGAAGTACGAATGCCTTTCGATTTAAATTCAGCAATAACTTCTTTTAAAAAAGCCCGGTTTTTAATCGTATCCCAACCCGCATTTGAAGTAATTGCATCTACAGAATCTGGCACCAAAGTAACCTGAGCAGGTTGCACTTCTAAAACCAGATTGATAAACTTCTCTACAGGATTCCCTTCTATGTTTAATTCTGTCTTAACTATAGCTTTTAAATCCCGTGCATCCTGATAGCGAATGTGACGCTCATCTGGCCTGGGATGAATGGTAATTCCCTGCGCTCCAAAAGATTCTATATCTTTTACTGTTTTTACCAAGTCAGGAACATTACCACCTCTGGCGTTACGTAATGTTGCGATCTTATTAACATTTACACTTAATTTTGTCATCTCAATAATTGTAACTTTGCCTGCAAAAATACGAAGTAACACAGGCTCTGCCCCTACTTTTTTAATTAAATTGCATCAAACAAGCTATGAAAATCACTGACTACATCATAAAAGACATTGATCCGCTTGACGAGCAATTGCTCATGGGCGATGCGCAAGAACTTTTTTCTCAAACCACATATTCTCACGTTCCTATTTTAAGAGACAATACCTATGTAGGATGTTTAAATGAGAGCGATGTGCATTGTCACGCTTCTGAAGAGATCATTGCAGACAATAGCCACATGTATGAAGTTTTCTTTGTGCGTACCGATACGAATTGGCTTAATGTCATTGAAGCTTTTGCTCAAAATAATGCGAATCTAATGCCGGTTCTTGATGAAGAAACCGCTAATTATTTAGGATACTATGAGCTGGCAGACGTGATGACCTATTTTAACAACACTCCTTTTTTAAATGAAAACGGAAGCATCATTGTAATCGAGCATGGTATACACGATTATAGCTTTAGCGAAGTTTGCCAGATTGTAGAGTCTAATGATGGAAAAATTTTAGGCGCATTCATCTCACAAATAAAAAATGAGGTTGCGCAGATTTCAGTAAAGATAGGTGCAGACACAAGCTTCAATACTATTCTTCAAGCTTTTAGAAGGTATGGCTATGTTATAGTTTCAGAACATCAGGAGGATGCTTTTATAAAAGATTTACAAGAACGCTCACACTATTTAGACAAATACCTCAACATTTAAGATAGCAAAGTCAACACGTATGAAAGTAGGGATCTACGGTCAATTTTATCACGAAAATTCTGGGAAATATGTTCAGCAATTACTCGACTTGCTTCATCAAAAAGGAGTCGAAGTTATTATTGAAGAAAACTTCTTAAAACTCATTCACGAGAACGAAGATATCAGTAAAACCTATTCGCATTTCAGCACTTTTGAAGAACTTGACAAAAGCTACGATCTATTTTTTAGCATTGGTGGTGACGGCACTATACTTCAAACCGTTACTTACGTCAGAGATCTCGACATACCTATAGTTGGCATAAACACTGGTCGATTAGGATTTTTAGCCACTGTAAACAAAGAGAAACTCGTAAGTTCTGTTGAAGAAATACTCAAAAATAATTACAGCATTACCGAGCGGTCTCTTATAAGCATTAAGACTTCGGCTCCTAATGAAAATTTTGACGATCTCAATTTTGCCCTTAATGAAATTACGGTAAGTAGAAAAAACTCTACTTCGATGATCTCTGTAGAAACTTCACTTAACGGAGAACGCCTGACCAATTACTGGGCAGATGGACTTATAATTTCTACACCTACCGGTTCAACCGGTTACTCTCTAAGCTGTGGCGGACCGGTAATTATGCCGAAAACCTCCAGTTTTATTTTAACGCCTATCGCACCACATAACTTAAACGCGAGACCTATTGTAGTACCAGATTCTACAGAAATAAAGCTCAAAGTAAGCGGAAGAGAAGAAGATCATTTAGTCTCTTTAGACTCTCGCATTGCCACACTACCGGTAGAAACCGAAATCACACTGACAAAAGCTCACTTCAACATCAAGCTGGTTTTGCTTGAAGAAGATACTTTTTTAACCACCTTACGCAAGAAATTACTTTGGGGCGAAGACAAGCGCAACTAGACAATAAATCCACAGTTATTTTGTTTACCAAAAACACGCTTCATTATTAATAATGAGCAGCTAAACAATATTGTTATATTTGCAAACTTTTAAAAGCCTATGAGAATATTCCTAATCTTCACATTTGCCTTGCTCGCTACCGTTACTGGAATAAGTCAAACTTATGAGGTTGGGGTATATGCAGGTGGTAGTAATTTTATAGGTGATGTAGGTAAATCTAATTATATAGCTCCTAATTCTGTTGTATTTGGCGGTATCGCAAAATGGAATCGCAGCGCAAGACACGCTTTTAGAGCTTCAGTGCTTTTCGCTAACCTTGATGCTTCAGACACAGACAGCAACGATAGCAGAAGACAGCAGCGCGGTTATGAATTCAGCAGCACGCTAATTGAAGGTTCGCTAGGAATAGAATACAACTTTTGGGATTTTGATATGCATCAAGGCTTTGATAAACCTGCAACTCCTTATTTATATACGGGTTTTACTTACTTTTACCACGATTCTTTTGCGCTTGATCCGGTACAAGATGCACTCGTAAGTGCAGATTCAGAATGGGACCTAGCAATACCTATGGTTATAGGGTTTAAAGCAATGGTGAATACCAATTTTGTTTTAGCATTAGAACTGGGCGCACGCTATACATTTACAGATAATTTAGATGGAAGCTATCCCGGTACTGAAGATAATAATTATGCCAATTTTGGTAATATAAATAATAATGACTGGTATATGTTTACAGGTTTAACCTTAACCTATACCTTTGGCAGGCAACCGTGTTATTGCGGTTTTTAATTTTTAGAAATGGATTTTTTAAACGAAATAGATCAAGATAAGCTTCCTCAGCATATTGCCGTCATTATGGATGGTAACGGGCGCTGGGCTAAAAATCAGGGACTTCTTCGTATCAACGGGCACAAAAAAGGAACCAAAGCCGTACGCGAAACCATTGAAGCTTGCGCAGAATTAGGAGTGCCATTTGTTACTTTGTATGCATTCTCTACCGAAAACTGGAATCGCCCAAAGCTTGAAGTAGATACCTTAATGAATCTTCTGGTCTCATCCCTTAAAAAAGAAATTAAAACACTACAAGACAATAACATTTCACTCGCTGCAATAGGAAGCTTAACCAGTCTACCAAGCAAAGCACAGCGGGAGCTGCAAGAAGTAATTACAAAAACTAAAGATAATACGCGCTTAAAACTTACTTTAGCGCTCAGTTACGGCTCACGGGAGGAGCTGGTAAAAACTGTTCAGGAAATCAGTGATAAAGTTAAAAAAAACTTAATTTCGCCACATTTAATAAACGAGGCAGTCATTAAGGAGCATTTATACACCCATGATATGCCTGATGTTGATTTACTTATTCGCACAAGCGGAGAACAGCGTATAAGTAATTTTTTATTATGGCAAATAGCATACGCAGAATTGTATTTCACACCTGTGTTATGGCCCGATTTTACAAGAAAACATCTGTACGAAGCAATTTATAATTATCAGAAAAGAGAACGACGATTTGGAAAGACGAGTGAGCAAATTAATTAAGCAGATGCCTAAACAAGCAGGCCTGATACTGGCCTTTTTACTAAGCTGCCTTACCCACACCATTGCAACAGCCCAACAAGATTTACCGGTTTCTAACGGAAAACAGTATGAAATTGGCGAAATATCTGTTGTAGGTGCAAAACAATATAACGAGCAAACGGTAATTGCTTTTACACGTCTAAGGAGCGGGGACCTGGTTTATTTACCGGGTGATCGCATTAGTAACGTAATTAAAAAATTGTGGGATCTAGATTTATTTAGCGACATCAATCTGTATGCTACTATTAATGGCGATAAAGTTGATCTTAAATTTGAGATTGAAGAAGTACCCGAGTTGAATAAGGTCACTATTAATGGCATCAAAGAGAAGAAAGCAAAAGATATCATTAAAGACAACGACCTTAACAAAGGAACGAAGGTAACCGAGAACTTGATCACTAAGACTAAATTTTATATTGAAAATAAATATAAAAAAGAAGGTTATTTAAATTCTAAAGTAACAATCATTACCCGCCCTACAACAGACACCGTAGAAACTCAAAAGGTTGACATGCTCGTGAATGTTGAGCTTAGTGACCGGGTTAAGATTGAGGATATTGAATTTATAGGCAATGAAAAGCTTTCTGATGCGAAGCTTCGCAAGCAGATGAAAAATACAAAACAGAAAAACATCATTCGCTTTTGGAAACGCTCTAAATACATCGCAGAGAATTTTGCAGAAGATAAAGTATCTGTTGTTGACAAATACAAAGAAAATGGTTTTAGAGATGCCAGAATAGTTTCTGACACACTCATACACAGTGGCGAAGATTTAATCACACTCAAGCTATACGTAGAAGAAGGCAACAAATATCATATAGGAGATATTGATTTCTTAGGTAACACCGTTTATTCAGACAAAGAGTTAGCACGTCAACTTGGTCTTGAAAAAGGAGACGTTTACAATGGTGTTCTTTTAAAAGAGCGCATTTCTAAAGATGGTGACCCTAATGCTGATGATCTTTCCAACCTATATAAAAACAGTGGTTACTTATTTTCTACGATCAACCCGGTAGAAACTAAAGTTGAAAATGACACCATTGATTTTGAAATTAGAATTACAGAAGGTAAACTAGCGTACTTTGACCGTATTACCATAACCGGTAACGACAAGACAAAAGATCGTGTAATCTACCGTAATTTACGTACCAGACCTGGGCAGCGCTACAGTCAGGCTGCAGTACTTCAAACAACACGTGAATTAGGTCAGACTGGTTTCTTTGACCCGGAACAGCTGAATCCTCAGTTCTTGAATGCAAATCCTTATGACGGCACTATTGACATCAACTATGCATTAGTAGAACAAGGTGCTAGCCAAATCGAACTACAAGGTGGTTACGGTGGTGGTGGTTTTGTAGGAACCCTCGGGCTTTCTTTCAACAACTTCTCTATTCAGAATTTATTCAACAAAGATGCTTACCAACCTTTACCTATGGGTGACGGTCAGAAATTTAGCTTAAGAGCGCAAGCCAGTACTTTTTACCAAACGTATAGCGCTTCTTTAACTGAACCGTGGTTGGGTGGCAAAAAACCAGTACAACTTCAATTAAGTTTTTCCCACAGTATTCAGTATAGATTTGACTTCAATAACCGCAGCAGAGGAAGGCCAGATAAAGATAGTAGGTTTTTAATAACAGGAGGATCTATTGGTCTTGCAAAAAGATTAGAAGTACCTGACAACTATTTTACCATTTCGCATGCTATCAGTTTTCAGCATTTTGACCTTAAGAATTATAATGTTGGGCTGTTTACCTTTGGTAACGGTTCATCAGAAAATTTAGCATATACAGTGGGTATTTCTCGTAACGAGACCGATGTCAACCCAATTTTCCCAAGAACAGGGTCTAAATTTAGCCTTACCGCTAAACTTACCCCTCCTTATTCTCTTTGGAACGGTACCGATTATAAAGCACTCGCTGATGAGCGTGCTGCAGCTTCTAGTGAAGGTACTCAATCTGGTACAGAACGTGTTGCAGAAATAGATCAGGAGAGGTTCAATTGGCTTGAGTATTACAAAGTTAAATTTGAAGGTCAATGGTTTACCTCTTTAGTAGGGAAGCTAGTGTTAAGCTCTAAAGTTGATTTTGGTTTCCTCGGTGCCTATAACAACGATCGGGGCATCCCTCCTTTTGACCGGTTCTACTTAGGAGGTGATGGTTTAGGCGGTTATGCCCTAGATGGGCGTGAAGTCATTAGATTGAGAGGATACCCTAATCAATCTGTGCTACCACAAGACCGTAGCCAAACCACAACTAGTTTAGATCGTAACGATGGTGCCACAATTTTTAATAAATTTGAATTTGAATTAAGATATCCTATTACTCTAAAACCATCAGCATCTATTTATGCGTTAATGTTTGCAGAAGCTGGGGCTTCTTTTGACAATTTTAGAAATTACAATCCGTTCTTAATGAACAGATCAGCGGGTGCAGGTGTGCGTATTTATATGCCGGCATTTGGTCTATTAGGTATTGATTTTGGCTATGGGTTTGATCCAATTCCGGGCACCGTTGGTGGTCCTAACGGATGGGAAACTCACTTTATAATTGGTCAGCAATTTTAATTTGGCACGATATTTTCTAATATCACTATAAACTATGAGAAACTACGTTATAACTCTTTGTATTTCCCTATTAAGTTTTGGGGCATCACAAGCGCAACGTAGTATTCGTTTAGGGTATGTTGATATGAATTATATCTTAGAAAATGTACCGGAATATAAAGAAGCGCAAGCTCAGTTAGATCAGCGCGTAGCAGGCTGGAAAAACGAGATTGAAAAACGGAATAAAGAAATTGATCAAATGAAGAAGACTCTTGACAATGAGCGGGTATTGCTTACTCAGGAGTTGATTAAGGAGCGGGAAGATGAAATTCGTTTTATGCAAAATGAAATTTTAGAATACCAGCAAAAGCGTTTTGGTCCTGAAGGAGATTTAATGAAGCAGCGCAGCATATTAGTTGAGCCTATTCAAGATCAGGTTTTTAATGCAGTTCAAGAGATTGCTAAAGCACGCCAATATGACTTTATTTTAGATAAGTCTTCAGACCTAGTGATGCTGTATGCAGATAAGAGACACGACATCAGTGATCAAATATTATTAAGTATTAAGCGTTCATCAAAACGCAATCAAATAAATTCGCGAACTGATAAACAGGAATTAGAAGAGACTGAAGCATTAACATTAGATCAGGTTGAAGAACGCGAAGAGCGAGAAGCTGAAGCTAATGCTAAACAAACTGAAAGAGAACGCTTAATAGCAGAACGCAAAGCAACAAGAGACTCTATACAAGCTGCTAAAAAAGCAGAATTTGAGGCGCGCAGACAAAAACTTTTAGATGAGAGACAGCGCAGAAGAGATTCAATATTAGAAGCAAGACAAAAAATAAAAGACTCAATAAATTAAACCCAGACCTTGCCAATAGGTTATAATTGGCGAATTAAAACTTAAATAATTATAACACTTAATATTACTAAAATGAAACACGTTAAAACCCTAGTTGTAGCCTTAGCCCTAATCTTAGGAACGACAGGATTTATGCAGGCTCAAGATCTTAAAGTAGCTCATATCGCAACTCAAGAGTTATTAACTTCGATGCCACAGTACAAACAAGCTCAAGCTGACTTAGAAAAACTTCAAAGCTCTTATGATGCTGAGATGAACACCATGGCAAATGAGCTTAAAAAGACTATGGAGCGTTACGGTAATGAAGCTGCAAGTCAAACTGACGAAACTAACTTACAGCGTCAGGCTGAAGTAGAGCAAACGCGTAATAAAATCATGGAATATCGTCAAAATGCATTAAGAGACTTACAGAAAAAAGAATCTGAAGCTTTGCAACCTATCGTTGAGAAAGCGCGCGTAGCTATCCAGAAAGTAGCTCGTGCAAAAGGTTTTAAATATGTATTAGACAGCACCACAGGTACTGGTCTTATCTTAGCTGATGGTTATGATTTAATGCCAGACGTTAAAAAAGAATTAGGTATTTAAATTTAACGAAATAACTAATTTAAAAACTGCCCTCCTGAATGATTCAGGAGGGCAGTTTTTTTATATTTGGATTATGCAAATTACAAATCCAATAGGTGTTTTTGACAGCGGTGTTGGCGGCACTTCTATTCTAAAAGAAATCATTCATACGCTCCCATTTGAAGATACTATCTATCTGGCGGATATAAAAAACGCTCCTTATGGTGAGCGTACACCAAACGAGATTCTTCAACTCTCCATAAAAAACACAGAACGCCTCATTGATCATGGCTCTAAACTAATAGTTGTTGCCTGCAATACCGCCACTACAAATGCAATAGACACACTACGGAATACGTATAACATTCCTTTTATTGGAATTGAACCTGCGATTAAACCTGCAGCTTTAGCATCAAAAACAAAATCGATAGGAATTTTAGCCACAAAAGGAACACTTAGCAGCGCTCTATTTGCTCGCACTTCAAGCTTATACACAAGTGGCTTAAATGTAATTGAAGTAATAGGAAAAGGGCTGGTAGAGCTTATTGAAGGTGGAAAATTACAGTCTGAAGAACTGCATCAGCTTTTAACAAGCTACCTCAATCCAATGATCGCTCAGAATATAGATTACCTTGTGCTAGGTTGCAGCCATTATCCTTATCTCATCCCTATACTAAAACAAATACTTCCTGAAGGTGTGACCATAATAGATAGTGGGCAAGCGGTTGCTTTGCAAACCAAACGCATTCTCGAAAAGAATAATTTATTAAATCAAAGTCACAAAGCGGGAGCTCATAAATTATACAGCAATGCCACTACAACCGTTTTAGAACAGCTAACGTCTGAAGCTTTTCAGAATAAAGAAATAAGCTATTTAGATTTTTAATTTACAGCAGGGCAATTACACTCATAAGGCTCTCTGCGCTCACCAAAATCATAACCCAAGGTAATTTGGTGAAAACCATTGGCAAGCACAATATCATTGCGCTGATAGGTATAGGTGTAACCAACTAAGAATCTGTTGTAGGTTATACCTAAAAATGGAGTAATGTATTGAGATTTTTGACTGGTGATGCTTCCATCTGAATTGAGATATTGTGCACCGTCAAGATTACGACGATAAGACAAACCTGCCCATAGTTTTCCCCAATCAAATTTGCGATAAACTTTTCCGTTTACATCTATTGTAACTTCCTGGGTCTCATCAGTCGCCTGGAACATAATAGATGGCTCGTAACTCCACGGATTATTTAATTTTCCGAAGACATAACCTGCTGATGCTAAATAGCGACGCTGATTAGTAGATTCTAATTGTGGAGTGAAAATAGCTCGATTCCGCGGTAAAACATTTTTAACCGTAGCGTGGGCATAGAAATCTAAAAAATAATAAGACATCCCAATATCTACGTTGAAGTAATTATCAGTCTGACTTCCACCGGAAATAACAGGATCAAAATCGGTGAGATCAAAAGCACTTTCATCAAGCGTATTCTGCATTAAACCCACACTTAACCCAAAAGAAAGCTGATTGAGGTCCACATAATTTCTAGAAAGCAAAAGGTGATATGCAAAAGTCCCAAAAACACCACGTTGTGAAAAGTTACCATTTTCATCAGAAAATAAAATAGCTCCAAGTCCTACCTTATCTCCCACTCTACCATTTACCGCTGCGGTATATAAATTAGGTGCATCTTCTACATCAAACCACTGCTGTCTTCCGGTAAGTCTTATTTGATTAGAATTTGCCGCCCCAGCCATTGACGGATGCAACAAATACAGATTTTCGGTAAGATAATCCCAGTAAACCGGGATGCCTTCTTGTGCTCTGGAAACCAGACCAGATAACAATAAAATTAAAAGTAAAAATCTCTTCAAAATTTAGCGCTCAAATTATACCTCTGAGTTATTAAAGGCAAACACCGTAAATCTAATTAAATTATAAAAGAGAAACAGGTTTACTCCGCTTAAAAATCTCAAATCAGACGTAAATTAGCTAAATTTGCACAAAATAAAATCATGAGTACATTCAGTATCACTATAGAGCCTACGTCTAACCCTGCTATTAAAAAATTTCAGGCAAATTCATTCCTTGTAAATCACAACAGTTATGAGTTTAAAAACATTGACGAAGCCAAAAATTCGCCACTAGCGCAACAATTATTCTATTTACCCTTCGTCAAAACAGTTTACATTTCACAGAATTTTATCGCGGTTGAAAAATTCAATATTGTTGATTGGATCGATATTCAAGATGAATTATCACAACAAATAGAGAACTTCTTAAATGATAATGGGGTTGTTATTATTGAAGATGCCAGCACAGCTAAAAAAGTACCGGTAACAGTTTATGCAGAAAGTACACCAAACCCGGCAACTCTTAAATTTGTAACTAATAAAAAGATTGTTACCGAAACATTAGAGTTTAAAAATATCGACGAAGCTAAAAATGCACCTCTTGCCTTAGCTCTTTTCCATTTTCCATTTGTAAAGGAAGTTTTTATGGACTCAAATTACGTGAGTATTCAGAAATTTGAGGTTGCAGAATGGGATGATGTTTTTCAAGAAGTACGTGAGTTTATCAAGAACTATATTGAAGACGGAAAAGAAATTCTAGCTAAAAATTTCAAGAAAACTCCAGATGTTGTTGAGCAAGAAAAAGAAAATCAATTTGAAACTCTCGATGATACTTCAAAAGAGATTGCTAACATCATTGAAGAATATGTGAAGCCGGCAGTAGCAAGTGATGGCGGAAACATTTTGTTTAAGCATTATGATCCTGAAACTAAAAATGTAAAAGTAATTTTACAGGGTGCTTGCAGCGGATGCCCATCTTCGACATTCACTTTAAAGAATGGTATTGAGACGATGCTTAAAGAAATGCTGCAAGGAAAAATTAATAGTGTAGAAGCTATAAACGGATAACCAGATTAACACATTAATAAATTTGTAGTTTTTAAAACCGCCTTTATTATCGTATCTTCAACGATAAACAATAAAATAAATAAAACTAATAATTATGGCAGTTTTAAAAGTAATAGAAGTATTAGCAAGTTCTAACAAAAGTTGGGAGCAAGCTACAGCTAACGCAGTAAAAGAAGCTTCAAAATCAATAAAGAATATTCGCTCTGTTTATGTAAATGAGCAAAGTGCAGTTGTTACCGGAGATACGGTTTCAGAATTTAGAGTTAATGTCAAAATCACTTTTGAAGTAAAATAAGAGATTCTATTCTCAGAAAAATCCCGTAATGAAATCTTAAATTACGGGATTTTTTATTGGTGAAAATATAAGATTATTTAGATCTATAAATACCTAGTAAAACCAAGCTACATAAAGAATTAACGATATTTAAACATAAGTATTTTTTATTTATGATGCTTAACCATGACCTTTGCACAAATTAAAATTATACTATGAATTTTGACATTACTCAATACGAGGACTACGCCAAACAATTTGGTGAAAAAATTATTGATTTCCTTCCCAGTCTTATTGGTGCGATTTTAACACTAGTAATCGGTTTTTGGATCATCAAGGTGATTAATCGTCTGGTCAAAAAATTTTTTGATAAAAAAGATTATGACTTAACTCTTGAAAAATTTATTGCTGATTTAATCAACTGGACACTTAAAATTCTACTTTTTGTTCTGGTTATCACACAGCTTGGTGTTGAATCTGCTTCATTAGTTGCAGTAATTGGTGCCGCTGGTTTGGCTGTTGGTTTAGCGCTACAAGGTTCATTAGCAAACTTTGCAGGTGGAGTACTTATTCTGCTTTTAAGACCATTTAAAGTTGGTGACTGGATCTCTGCTCAAGGGGTAGATGGTTCTGTAAAAGAAATTTCAATATTCAATACAAGATTAATTACATTCGGAAATCAGGAAGCCGTTATACCTAACGGAAAACTTTCTAATGACAACATCATCAATTACACTTCTCAAGGAATACGTAGAAATGCACAGACCTGGGGAATTTCTTACGATTGCGATATAAAACTTGCTAAAGAAATTTTATTAAAACTGGTCAATGAGCAAGATACTGTTTTACACGATCCGCATCCTGAACCGATGATTGTAGTTACTGAACTTGCAGATAGTTCTGTAAATATGTCGCTACGTTTCTGGGCTACAAATGATGACTACTGGGCACTACACTGGTATGTACTAGAAGAAGGTAAACGCCGTCTTGAAGAACAAGGTATTGTTATACCGTTTCCACAACGCGACGTACACGTTTTCAATGAAAGCGGAGCTAGTTTTAGCGCAAAACAATAAGCCTTTTAATCAGAGGTTTAAATCTACTTTTTAGGTTTATTTACTAAGAAGTCTTTTAGATAAAAAGGTTCAAAATAGGCGACATCTTCGGTGTCGCCTATTTTATATTTGGTCTCTGCCAGCACAACCATTTCTCTTGCAGAAGGTAAAGCTTCAGTTTGAAAAAATGCATTTTCGTGGGTTATTACCGGCTTCAACTTTTCGGCACCGTTTCCTATAAAAATAGTCTTTCCTTGCGCTAAAGCGGAAGCAAAAGAGTTTTCATCAACAATCTGTGCTTGTATTTCTCGCAACTCTTTCAGGTCTGAAGAATAGATAGCACTATACACTTCCATTCTACGCGCATCAAGAACCGGAATTATATTTTGAATAGCTTCTCCCTTTGACTGGAGTGCCAAAGCCTCAAGCGTATTTGTTGAAATCAAAGGAATATTTAGTGCAAAACACAAGCCCTTTGCACTACTTACACCTATGCGTAGCCCGGTATAAGAACCAGGACCTTTACTCACGGCAATAGCATCTAACTCATTTTGTTTTACTCCAGCCTGAAGTAAAACTTCTTCGATATAAGCGTGTAAACGTTCTGCATGAGAATAATTTAATCCCATGTCTTCCTTTAATCCAAGGATATCCCCATCTTTAGCTAGGGCAACAGAACAATTTGTAGTAGTAGTCTCTATGCAGAGTATTAAAGCCATAATTTAGTCTTCTTCTGAAGCCCCAAATTTAGCATCTTTTTTAACCTCTACCAGATCTCCTTCCTTAAGTAATTTTGTAACAGTATTGTACGGGCCAGTAATTACCTCATCACCAGTCTCTAAACCTTCAGTAATCACAATATTAGCATCATCTTGTATCCCGGTTTTAATTCTGCGTAAAACAGCTTTATCACCATCTTTTACAAACACCGCTTCATATTGATTGTTCTCAAAGGCAGAGTTCCCGGAAATAGTATCATTTTTGATCACAATAGCACTAATAGGCACGGCAATAGCATCTTTTACACTATTTGTAATGATATCTACGGTTGCCGTCATTCCAGGTCTAAAAGGTGAATATGCTTCAGATTTACCTTCAATTAAATCCCGATAAGACTCTTCAAGAATGCGCACTTTAACTTTAAAGTTAGTAACCTGATCTGCAGTCAGATTGCTTTCTGCTGAATTTGCGATTTCAGTAACCTGACCTCTAAAAGGCTTTTTGAGATAAGCATCAACTTCAACTCGGGTTGAATCTCCGATATTGATTTTAACAATATCATTTTCATTAACATCAACCTCAACTTCCATATTACCCAAGTCTGCAACTCGCATCATTTCGGTCCCTGCCATTTGCTGCGTTCCTACCACACGCTCTCCTAATTCTACATCAAGACTTGATATCGTTCCGCTAAGCGGCGCATAAATAGTTGTACGAGATAAGTTATCCCGAGATTGATTTACGTTAGCTGCAGAGCTCTGAACGCTATAATAAGCAGATTTCACAGTGGCCTGAGCTACCTCATAATCTGACACAGACTGATCCCATGCTGATTTAGAAATAACCCCTTTATCAAACAAGGCTTTGTTACGCTCGTAATTTGCTTTTGCATTTTTTAATGTGGCTTCAGCCTGAGCAAGGTTTGCTTGTACATTTTGTAAAGACGCTTGCGCTTGTGTCAATGCAGACTGAATTAAATCTGGATTGATACGTGCTAAAAGATCACCTTTTTCTACCTGCTGACCTTCAACCACAGGAAGCTCAATGATTTCTCCTGAAACTTCTGACGAAATTTTAACCTCGGTTTCTGGCTGAATCTTTCCGGTTGCAGCAACGGTCTCAATAACTGTAGAACGCTCTACAATCTTTGTCTCGACAGGCTTAAACTCTCCGGTTTTACCAAACCAACCGGCCTTCTTACCACCTATCAATATTAGAATGAGTACTACAGCAACACTAAGAATGATTATTAAGGTCTTTTTTTTCATCATCAAAAAAATTACAGCTACACGAATAGAGATCGGTATATTCCCTAGAATTTAAGTTCGCTCACGGGAACACCAAAATACAACTCGAGTACTTTAAGTTTAAATATATAATCGTATTTCGCACGATTCAAATCGATCATGGCGTTATCATAACGTTGCTTAGATTGACTGAAATCAAAAGCGTTGATTAAGCCTACTTCATAACGATCTTGAGAATAAGAGTATGCCAACTCCTGAGATTCTACAGCAGTTTCTGCAGCTTCATAAGCCTTAAGCGCACCCTGAGCATCTAAATAAGCCTGATACACATTAGACTCTAAATCTAATTGTGCTTGCTCCAGGTTAATTGCAGCACGGTCTGCAGCAATTTTACTTCTTCGCACATTATTACGCGTCTGAAAACCATTTAGAACAGGAACATTTAATCTCAAACCATAAGAAATACCATCATTTAAATACAACTGCTCTTGAAAACTGTTAACGGGATCTTGTTCTGAATAGCGGGTGCTATATCCAAAGAAAGCAGATAATGTAGGCCATCTAGCTCCTTTTGCAATCTCAACATCTTTTTCAGCGATATCTAAATTGTTTTCGGCAATCTTAACCTCGTACCGCTCTTCTTTGGCAGACTCTGTAATTTCTTGTGGCGTTTTTAGCAATACATCTTCACCATATATCTGATAATCACCATCTGCGATATCAAAATTCTTATAATCTCTAATCAATAAAGTTTGAGCCAGACTGATCAACGAAATCTGAACAGTATTTTCTGCTGCAACAATACTTTGAATTTCACTGGCATTTTGAGCTTGTACTTCGAGTAAATCCCCTCGTGGGGAAACACCGCCATCTACAAGATCCTTTGTTTGCTGCAACTGTTGCTTGGTAACTTCGTTTTGAGATCTTAAAACTTTTAAATTTTCTTTATTTAAGATAACTTGTAAATAACCATTCGCTACAGTTAAAGCTATGTCGTCTTCCAGCTTTTCAAAACTATACTGAGCAGAAAGAGCAGTTAATTTTGCGCGTTGTACTTGTTTAAAATTGCGTAGACCATCAAAGAGATTGTAGCTTGTATTAATACCTCCGCTGGCAGACAAGAACTGTGTTGTAGTTGCTAAGTTACTCGTTGGGTCAAAGTTTAGACCTGTGTTTTTAGAAACACTCGCATTTGCATTAAGCGTAGGTAAAAAATTACCATCAGCATCAGATTTATCAAGCTCAGCAACATCAATATCTAATTGCGCCTGACGTACCTGAATATTCTCATCAAGAGCCCGCTGAATACATTCCTGCAGTGTCCATTTTTGCTGAGCAAAGCCAGAAGTCACAGAGAAAACCAAAATAAAAAAGAGTATTGAATTCTTCATAATTAAAATTCTGTATAATAAGTAGTACTTCAATGTAAAGTGTTACACCAAAGGTTTTATATTTCTTTAAAAACTTTGTGCAGGCTTAATAGCATTCCACACTTTGATCTTAGAATCTTCAGTAATTCCATCTAAAATTTCAACATAAATACCATCGCTAACACCGAGCTTTACATCGCGACGTTCAAAATTTTGTTCACTGGTTTCAACCTCTACAAATGGATCTTGTGTTTTAGGATCATATTGCACCAAAGCTTCTTTTATAGCCAACACATCATCTGCTCGTTCTAAGATAATTGAAGCATTTGCACTCAATCCCGCTCTAATAAATGTGGAATCTTTTTTTGCTAATGTTCCTTTTATCTCAAACTGAATCGCTCCGTTTTCAGCGACTCCTTTAGGGGCTATATAATCTAGTGTAGCGTCAAACTTCTTATTTTCAATAGCACCTACTGTAATTTCAAGCGGAAGATCTTCAGTAATTTTACCCACTTCGCTTTCATCTACTTTTCCTTCAAAAATCATATCGTTCACATTAGCCAGCGAAGCGATAGTTGTACCATCATTAAAGTTATTAGACTCTATAACCTGATTACCTTCCTTAACAGGAACTTCTAAAACCATCCCCGTTATTGTTGCGCGTACAGATGTAGTTGCGTTGCTGCCTAAACCGGTTGTAGTTCCCGTTCTTACAATGTCATAATTCTGTTGAGAACTTGACAAACTCACCTGTTGCTGTTTGTAATTCTGAACCGCCTGGTTGTATTCTCTCTGACTGTTATCAAAATCATTAGCACTAACAACACCCTTATCATACAAGGCCTTTTGTCTCTCGTAAATACTTTCTTGATTTTCTAAAGTAAGTTTTGCAGTCTCCAGATTAGTTCGTGCACTTTGTATGTTATTACGAGCACTCACTAGAGAAGATGCGTTAGGCACCACTTCTATCTGCGCCAATAATTGACCCGCCTCTACAAACTCACCGGCTTCAACTAATATCTCTTTTATAATACCCGATATGTTAGGTTTTATAAGAACCTCTTCCCGCGGAACAATACTTCCTGTAGCTACCGTTTTTTTAACAATAGTTTGTTTTGACGGAGTTTCGGTCGTGTAAACAACAGGATCTTCAAGGTTTTTTTGATACAAATAATAGAGTGATCCTATAAATATAACTGCGATCACAGCAAGGATAACAATGGTAACTGATTTTTTCATATGATTGATGTTCGTATTTAAGATGAAAGTTTTATTCGTTGCGTAAGGCGTCTATTGGTTTTACTTTAATTGCATTTTGAGCCGGAATAAAACCAGCTAATAAGCCTGAAAAGATCAAGATAAAAAGTGCCGTAATCACAGTACCTAAATCTACACTCGGATTAGCAAACATTTCTACAGGGCCGTTTGCATCTAGAATTTTGTTTAAGATATAGATAAGCGCAGCTCCCAATGAAATGCCCATCATCCCTGAAATGATAGTAAGAAATACAGATTCCATTAAAATCTGACCTCGAATTGACCAAGGGCTCGCACCTAAAGCACGACGGATTCCTATTTCCTTTGTTCGCTCTTTTACGACAATCAGCATAATATTACTGATACCTATGATACCAGAAAGCAATACTAGAATGCCCACAAAATAGGCAACAATCTTAAGCGCTATAAACAGACCATCTACCTTTTGAAACTCTTCGTAGAGGTCAAAATTACCTATTGCACGGTCATCTTCCGGATGTATAGAATGCCTGTTTTTTACAATATCAAAAACTTCAGATTTAAGCTGAGTTATAGAATAACCATCTTTTGCGGTCACCGCCATCCACCCTACCCGATTACCCATATTAAAGGCCTGAGAAAACGCCGTGAAGGGAACGTAAATCTGTTTCTCATCTTCTTCGGCATTACCATTACTCGATACCATTGAATAAGTACCTACCACCATAAAATTAACCCCGTTTATTTTAACGTACGTACCTATATGCTCTTCACCTTTATCGTATAACGCTTTGCGAACACCTTCACCTATTACAGCTATTTTACGTTTACCTTCAATATCCCCGTAATTTATAAAACGCCCCGAAGTAATATTCATAGGTTGCTGCTCAATATATTCAGGATAATCCCCATAAACGTTAAAAGCTCCGGAATTCAAACCACGCACTACATTATTTGCACCTCCAAAACCTCCTAATTGGTTCCGTGGAGAAACAAAGCGTAACTGCGGCATATTTTCTTTAATAGCCGCAACATCATCCAGATCATAATTGAATCTTCTTCCTTTAGGCAAACCTTTATAGGATTTAGAGACAGTTTGCGTCCACATAAACATACTGTTGGTTGCTATCCCTCCAAAACCTTTTTTTACACCATTTTCAAGCCCTTTACCTGCAGCAAGCAAAACAACCAAAATAAATATTCCCCAAAGCACACCAAAGGCTGTAAGCGCCGTTCTAAACCAGTTTCGGCTTAGCGCTTCTATAATTTCATCCCAACGATCTCTATTAAACATTTCTTTGATTTATTCTTCGCGTAAAGCGGTTATAGGTTTAATTCGAGCAGCTCTCCATGCCGGCACAAAACCAGCCAAAGCTCCAGCAAGTATCAAGATAAAAACAGTTGTTAGTGCTACATTAAAATTCACAGATGGATTTTTTATAAAGTCCATATCAAGATTAGGACCTACAACTTCTAACAAAGCCATACTCAATATAAGACCAGTAAACCCTGCTATTGCAGTCACAAAAATAGACTCGTGCAAAATCATCGTAATTATAGAAAGTGGTTGTGCTCCCAAAGCTTTACGTATACCTATTTCTTTGGTTCGTTCTTTTACGATGATCAGCATTATATTGCTCACACCTACTACTCCGGCGATAATAGTACAAATACCTACTACCCAGAAAAACGTCTTTATCATCCCGATTAAATCATAAAAACGCTTTGTACCTTCCAATGTATTATTAATACCTATTGCGCTGGTATCATCTGGAGCTATTAAATGACGCTCTTTTAAAAAGGATTCAATTTCTGAAGAAAATCGAACAGACTGCTCTAGTGTTTTTTGAAAAGTTTCTTTTGGCTTTAGTGTAAATCCTAGATTACCTACTTTATCAGCTCCACCAAAAACACGCTGTGATGTAGATAAAGGTACAAATACACGAGTTTCTTCACGCTCCCCGCCGGGATCAGTATACACGCCCACAACCTTAAAATTGATCCCATTAATTTGAACCTGCTGCCCTATTGGATCTTGATTGTTAAATAAGTCTTGCTTTACCTTATTACCAATCACCATGACCTTAGACTTCTTCTCCTGATCATCATAATTAATATAACGGCCAGCTACCATGTCCTCATTCTCCAAAAATTGATAGTCGGGATAAACACCTTCTACACGATAACTTCCTGACTCATTTCCAAAATTTAACGTACCACTCCATATTCTGTAAACTGAAGATTTAAACTCCAGATCATCTTCATATTTTTTGATTAGATAGTTGTAATCTTCATTAGTCATCTCAATAAACCTCCCCGGATTTAAACCTTTATACCCTTTAGATGTAACCCCGGTATAAACCGAAATTCTACTTGAAGCATCACGTTGAAACTGAGCACTGATACCGTTTTGCATTCCCTGACCAAAACCCAAAAGAATCACTAGAATAAAAATTCCGGAAGCAACAGAAAGCCCCGTCAAAAAAGTACGCAGTTTGTTTTTTGAAATAGTCTCTAATATTTCTTGCCAGCGCTCGAGATCAAACATGGCTTAAGGCTCTTACTTGATCAACTGCTGTATCATCTATAATTAAACCATCTTTAAGATTAACAATACGCTTAGTCATATGAGCGATATCATCTTCGTGTGTAACAATCAAAATAGTTTTTCCTTCATCATTAATTCCCTGAATGAGATCCATAACCTCATAACTGGTTTTAGTATCCAATGCACCAGTTGGTTCATCTGCAAGTAAGACTTTAGGATCACTGGCCAATGCGCGTGCTATAGCAACACGCTGCTTTTGCCCTCCTGAAAGTTCGTTAGGCATATGATGCGCCCAGTTTGCCAGACCCACCTTCTCGAGGTAAGCCATCGCTTTTTCGGTGCGTTCTTTACGCTTCATACCTTGATAATATAAAGGCATACCCACGTTATCAAGCGCACTTTTATAATTAATAAGATTAAAAGATTGAAAAATAAATCCTAAAAACTTATTACGATATTGAGCTGCAATTTTTTCGTTTAGATTTTTGATAGGGACACCATCTAATGTATAAGAACCTTCGTCAGCCTCATCAAGCATCCCTAAAATATTAAGCAATGTTGACTTTCCGGATCCTGAAGAACCCATTATAGAGACGAGTTCACCTTCCTGAACAGAAAAATTTATACCCTTGAGAACGTGAAGTGAGTTTGTTCCCATGGTATAAGATTTATGCAAATCTTTAATGGTAATCATAAACAGCGATGGTTTTGTGTCTAGAAAAAAGTTAATTTTTTAACTCTCACCTGTTTAATAGACCCAAAAACGTCAAAGTTGTTACAAGATTAAGCTAATAAATTTATAGTAAAAGAATTCTAAGACTCCTGTCTGGCTTTTTTTCGGCTTCTGTAAATAAACCAAATTACGCCTCCCATCAAGATATAAGGTATCGCTGCAAGATAGACAATACCATTGTTCACTCCTTCTGCCATGCTATTATCAGTCTCACTTTCTAACACAGCGCGACACATTGCACATTGAGCCTGACTTGCAAAAGTGATGAAAAATAAAAACAGAAAAGAGATATAACGTTTCATAGTATTTTTTAAGCCGGATAATATGGGAAAATCATAAAATAAACCACTACACCAGTTACAGCCACATACAGCCATATAGGAAATGTAATTCTGGCGATTTTTCTATGCAGTGGAAATTTACCTAGCATCGCTCGTACATAAGTAATCAAAACGAAAGGAATAACACCAATCGAAAGCAGAATGTGTGTAATAAGAATAAAATAATAAACATACTTAAACACTCCTACAGCAGCATTTTCAGCATCAGAAACTACTCCATCCAAATTAGCATCGCCAAATTTTGTAGAGTCTGATGTTGCGTGATAAACGACATACAGTACTAAAAATACCAAAGAAAGCCCAATACAAACCTTCATCAGTTTTTCGTGAAGATCACGATTACCTTTTTTAATCTGAATTACAGCAGTAAAAAGCAATACAGCTGTTAAGGCATTAATAGTCGCATAAATAGGTGGTAAAAAACCCAAACGCTCAACACCGGGAATACGAATCGTAAATAAAACCGCTACCGCTACCGGTATCGCAATAGACAAAACTATAATCCACCTGTTGTATAGTTTCTCTTTTTGTGCAATATTTTTCATTTACTAGTTAGTTATTCTTATTAAGCAATTTTTTGATGTCTTCAATCAAAATATCTATTTGAGAAGTCTCTTCTCCTTCAATTTCTGGCGCCCCTTGCGGAATAAAACCCCGATAATAAATCAACGGATTACCAAACTCGTCTTTTCTAGATCTGATAAAACCATTCTGATCAACTAAGGCAAATAATCCTGAATGCTGAAAGTTGCCTTCTATATTAGGATTTTCCTGAGCTAAAAGGTTAAAACCTACATTAGCCAACTCATAAATCTTTTCACGGTCACCAGTCATTAAATTCCAATCTGGGTCTGTGATGCCATAGCTCTCTGTATATTCTTTTAAAACTTCAGGAGTATCATGCTCCGGATCTATACTAAAACTTGCGATACCAAAATCTGGATTGTCTTTAAACTTATTTTGAATAAGTACGAGATTTTTGTTCATCGGGATGCAAATAGTAGGACATCTTGTAAAGAAAAATTCTACAAGAAACACCTTCCCTTTGTATAAGTCTTCGGTAATGGTATCTCCGTCTTGATTTATAAATTCAAAACGAGGCACTTTTCGATCTTCACCATTAATATTGATATATGCAAGTGCATCTTCATTTTCAACAGTGTCTAAATTTGCAACATTGAGCCTATCGTTCTCAACGACTTCACCATTCATCAAACGATCTATAATTTTAGGGATTACAATTACTCCAAAAATCAAAACAATTACTGCTATCCCTATATAAGTCTTCTTCTTATTCATCACTTCTATTTTTAACGATCTGCGTTATTCTTCTTAAGTGCCAGACGGTATTCTGCCAAAATGATTTTAACATCATCTTTCATCTTATTAGATAACTCAGCTATATCAGAACTGTCATAGCCATACAAAACACCAGAATCTTCATCATCGTCCCTCCCTCTAAGTTTTCTTTTTTTATCTATTATAAAAATATAAGGTGAACCACCGTCTTCGGTTAGTTCGTATGGAGTCCTTAAGCTTTTAAAAACAGTGTTTATATTCTCTTGAGATGTTAGCACAAAATGCCAATTAGAAAGGTTAACCCCTAAGCTTAATTCGTGTTTCACACGATCTAATTCATCTAAATTGATATCCTCCGGAACAAGGTATAAAAACTGAAAATCTTTGAATTCAGCAAATGATTTGAATATTTTTTGATTGAGATTAAAGAGGTCTCCTCCTTCGCGCTCTATATTAGTCCCTAAAAAACCAAGTACTGTTATTTTATCTTCAAGTTGAACATTTTCGCCAAGTTGAAGTTCTGGGATATTCTCTTCAAGAATAGGAAGTTTTGCAAAATTATGTATTCCGGAAGCAAAGAAAAGGTATGCAACAATTGGTAAAATAAACAAAACGCCTAAAACTAAAAACTTCTTCATAACCTAGCCTTGTTATGCTATTTTGTAATAGCGATTGCAAAGGTAAGCTACAGAAAGTTTTCAGTAAAAAAGAGGCATAAAAAAAGACAGCAAATGCTGTCTTTTTTTATTTTTCATCTGTTATTAAAAATCCCAGCTGATATAACCATCGTGATACACATCAAATATATAATCACCTTCGGTTAACAGGATAAAAATCAAATAACAAACCAAAAAGATCCCTGTCCACACCACTGCTCTACGCAGACCTTTTGTTTCCTGTTCCATGTGCATAAATGCCCAGGTAATATAATATGCTTTATAAAGGGTTAAAACAATGAATACCCAGTTAAGCAAGTGCATTCTAAACAAATGTGTTTCTACAAGAAATTCTGGTCTTACAATACCTAGAAATACTTCAACAATAGTTACAACAGAAAGGATTGCAAAAACCGTCCAAATTCTTTTTGTGGCTGAACCGTGATTTGATGTTTCGTGTGCCATTTTTATATTTTTAATTTTCGCTTTGCGAAATAATTATTAAACCAAATAGAAGAATGTAAATACAAATACCCACACTAAATCTACAAAGTGCCAGTATAACCCGACTTTTTCTACCATCTCATAGCTTCCTCTACGCTCGTACGTACCAAGAATTACATTAATAAATATAATGATATTGATGATTACACCAGAGAATACGTGAAAACCATGAAAACCGGTAATGAAGAAAAAGAAATCTGCAAAAAGTGGTGGTCCGTATTCGTTATGTACCAGATTTGCACCCTGCACAACGCCAACCGCGTCACTTTCTAATTTTGCAAGAGAAGCTTCTCTAGACAATATTGTTTTTTCTCCGCTTTCTGTAAGTATCTGAGTACGGATTAATAAATCTGGATTTGCTTTAAAGCCTTCTACTACTTCAGCTAAATCGTAATCTGGCATAGAGCTTTCTGACTCATACCATAATGCTTCGTTTCTAGTAAGTCTTGTTCTATCATTAGGTAGGCTAGCAGCAAATGACTCAATAGCAACCTGCTCACCTTCGGCATTTACAAACTGTAATATCTTACCACCTTTAGTTTCTACAGCACCAAACTCACCTGAAATGAAGTTAGACCATTCCCAGGCTTGAGATCCCACGAAAATAACACCGCCTATTATTGTAAAGAACATATACCAGATTACTTTGTTCTTCTTCATATGGTGACCAGCATCTACAGCAAGAACCATTGTTACAGAAGAGAAAATAAGTATAAAGGTCATTAATGCTACGTAATACATAGGTGCATCAACACCATGTAAAAACGGAAAGTGGGTAAACACCTCGTCGGCTATAGGCCACTGGTTAACAAATTTAAATCTTGAGAATCCGTAAGCAGCAAGAAATCCTGAGAAAGTAAGTGCATCAGAAAGGATGAAAAACCACATCATCATCTTCCCGTAACTTGCTTTTAGAGGCTCGTTATCTCCGCCCCAAATCTTGCCTTCTGTGCCTGTTGTAACAGCAGTAGCGTCCATATTTTAATAAAGGTTTATAAGCGTTGCAAAAATAGGTATTTTAAAAATGCTTTTCAAAGCAATAATCAGTATTTATAACCATTCAAAAAAACGATTTTTTAATGAATTCTTAGCATTTAGAGCTAATTAATCTATTTGATTAATTCATCAGCAAACATAAAGAACAAGAATAGGTATACCCAGAGTATATCTACAAAGTGCCAAAATGTAGCACCCAACTCCATACCAAGTATCTGATTCTTAGAATATTTACCGCGTATTTGCTGAACAACTATAACCAAAAGCACCAGAATTCCTGCCGCTACGTGAACGATATGACTAATTACAAAAGCATAAATAAATGAAGTTGTAACCGTGCTTTCGCTACCGGTAAAAAAATAACCTTCAGCAATTATTTGATCAAAACCTACAAACTGGAGCACCACAAATGCAATACCCAGTCCCAAAGTCACAAACAAAGATCCTGTTGCAAGGGTATTCTTTCCGCTTTTAACAGCGCTTTTTGCGATAAGCATACTTAAACTACTCAACACAATAACAAGTGTACTGATGTAGAATGCCTGCGGAAGCTCAAAATCTCGTAACCAATCACGACGTTCTGCACTTACAATGTAAGCGCTTGTTAAGCCGGCAAACATCATCGAAAGGCTCACGATACCAAACCACATCATCATCTTTTTTGATCGCGCAATCTTAATTTGTTCTGTTTGCGAAGTATAATCCATTATCGTAAAAATTTATCAGCAACATAAATAATCTGTATTAATGTGATATAACTCACACTGGACAACATTAAACGTTTTGCAGTAACATTATTCTTAAATCTAAAAAGTCTAATTGCATAATATAGCAGGATCAATCCTAAAACACCTACTAAAACAGCAGAAACCGGAGTCAAGTACAATCTACCAGTAACTCCAAAAACTGGAATTAAGGAAATTAAAATCGTCCATATGGTATATAAGACAACTTGTACAGCTGTACCGCGATCTCTTTTCCCGGTGGGAAGCATAAAAAATCCTCCTTTTTTATAATCATCATACAAGAACCAACCTATCGCCCAAAAATGTGGAAATTGCCAAAAAAACTGAAGCATAAAAAGCGTTCCGGCTTCTATACCAAAATCGCCGGTTGCCGCAACCCATCCCATCATAAAAGGTATAGCCCCGGGAAATGCACCAACAAATACAGAGAGTGGAGTCTTTGTCTTTAAAGGCGTATAGACGCAGACATAAAGAAATATAGAAACCGCTCCAAAAACTGCGGTGATGGGGTTAATTATATAAAGTGTGATGAGACCTAAAACTGTAAAAACAGTCGCAATAATCAATGCAGTTTTTACAGACATCCTTCCGGAAGGAACCGGACGATTCTTGGTACGATCCATCAAAACATCAAGATCCTTCTCTATTATTTGATTAAAAGCGTTAGAAGCCCCCACCATTAAATAACCGCCCACTGCAAGCAATAAAATAGTCAACCAGTCTAAAGTATAAGCACCCAGTAGATAACCCGCCATGCTAGAAAAAACAACACTAATAGCAAGACGCATCTTAGTGATTTCTTTAAAATCAATCCAGATTGATGTGTGTGGTTTATGGGTTTCTGTGGAGCTCAAAAGCGTGTTTTCAAGGGCTTTAAAAAGTCGTGCAAAGATACTGCACGAAACACTTCTAAACAACCTAATTAAAAGTTATTCCAGACAGAAGAACTCTTAATCTCAAAATCGACAAGAAACTGCTTTATAAAGCAGGAGATACAAGCCTCTAATCTAAAGACCTACCGAGTCATAAACCTGAACTTTCTCCCATAAATGCTCAGATTCTTCAATAAATTTAAGATGCACGGGCTCTTGTTGATATTTATCCTGTATTTCTTTTGAAGGAAAAGTTAATATAATCGAATAAGTCCAACTATTATCTACAACTTCTCGTGGAGTATTTGCCGGCTTGCCTATAAACTTGGTCTTCGCATATTCACTTGTAGATAAAAACTTTTTTAATGAAGCTTCAAAAGCTTTGCAATCCTCCTGACTATCTGGATTTTTAAGCCAAAAATAAACTACGTGAGCAAAGTTGGAGTCAAACTCTTTTGGGTTTGAAGATTTGTTAGCACAAGAACCAGTCATAAAACATAAAATTAATAGCGATAAAAAAAATCTCATAAAGCTTCAGATTAAAAAATTAATAGTCAAAATACCAATTAAAAATATCGGTGCGAATTCCAAAATTTACCCAAACCGTACTTTCTTCAAGATTAACCGCATCAAATTCTGCGATAGCATTATTTCGGTATAAGACATTGGTATATATCTTAAAATTAGTAGAAGGATTTACAATATACCCCAATTCAACATTCCCTATAAATGTATTAGCTGCATTTCCCTGACCAATTTCTATCCCAAATTCACTCGGAATATTCTCATCATTACCGTAAATACTACCCCCATAATAGATATTATCTATATCTCCTACTTCAAATCCGCGTTTACCATATACTGCTTTTGCAGCACCATACCATCGGTCGTTTTGATAGCGGGCAATCGCGATAAACTCTCTAAAATTTGCGCCCCATAAATGCGCCATAGATTGATTGTTATGACCGTAGTTGAGCACAATCTCGTTATTACTATACACATACGGTCTCACTTGATTAAACTCAAACTGAAGTTGTAAATTTTCAATATTAAAAGCATCATAATATTTAAATCCTACCTGAACACCCTGCTTATTCTGATAACTTTTAGTAGAACTAAAAACTGCTCCTGTAGAAAATTCATCTATAATAACTTGCGCATAGGCATTAAAGTGATCACTAAATTTATACTTAGCACTCAAGCCTATTAAAGCATTACCTCCTCTGGAACCCGTAGAAAACTCAATAGCACGGTAAAAAATTATGGGATTCAGATAATTAAGATCAACCCCCCTGTCATTATCATTAGTCCAGATCACATTTTCAAACAGCCCTATATTCAAGCGTTTTGTAGCGTTGAAACTCAAATAGTGATTGGCCATAAATTTGGTTCTAAACGATCCATCCTCAACCACATCTGAGCGCACATCACGCAATGACATCCAAGTATTGGTGTATTTAAATTTCCAAAAAGTCGTACTCATTTTAAAAAATGGGTATGGACTCGCATTATCACTCAGCAACAAAGAGCGATAGCCGTCGCCGATAAAATTCTTACCATGCCCAAATTGAAAATTGAAATACTGGCTGGGAGAATAGGATAAATATGCTTCTGCTACAGGATAATCAAAATTACCATCAGCAGCTTCTGCTGCTATCCCACGCCCCGGAACAATCGCCGGGTTACCCCCATCTGGTGCGATAGATCGCGCATATCGATTAAAATAACCCGCAAAACTACCTTGGCTTTCGTAGAAAACCGTGTAAAAATTTAATTTCTTCCCCAAGCCTCCCTGAAATATAACTGCCCGGGTATTGTTATACGTAAAACTCTGGTCCTCATTATCTGCGGTTTCAAAACCCAATTGCAAATCTGCAGCCGGGTCTAGTGTAAACCAGTAATCATCACCCTGCAAAGTGACCATATGCTCATTCCATAATTTGCGACCAAACCACGAACGCTTCTCTTTATAAAGATTCTCTCTTTTTTCCTTAAAATTATAATAGCGATTGACATCGCTATAAATAAAAGGTTTAGTAGAAGTATGAGAATTTGTACCCACCGCATTCATCTCTTTATCAAACCTACTGTAAGTCTGATGTGAAAACGGAATAAACAATTGAGAATCATACTCTCTATTTTCAAACGGAAATGTTTTTATTGAGTCGTATTCTGAAGCTAACTGATCTATCGGTTTTGCTTCACTTAAATTTTCAGTTGAACCATATTTCAAATCTGAATTTTCCTTATCAAGCAAAGCGCTAATAGGAATCGGCATGCTAAACTGCATATATGTTGCTCTTCCATTATATGTGGCAGGCTTAACCTGAGGCAAGCTATTAAAGATTTTCTTTATTTCCTCACGTAAATCCTCATAGACCGCTGTTACATTGAGTACTTCAAAATCTCCTTCTTTTGTAACCTCAAAAAGAACTACAATATCTCCTGAATACTTTTCGTCAATAACATATTGCGGAACTTTAAAATCTGCTTTTATTTTACTGATCAAAGTTTGATTAAAACAGCTTTTAGCAGCCGAAGCATCAATGCCTTCACATTCTTTAAAAACAGGATATTTTTCAAAATTCCCATTTATAATTTGAGAATAACCAAGAGTTGAAAGAAACAAACTAACAGCAAAAACTGCCAAAGTCTTTAATTTCATAAATTGAAAAGATTTAGGTTGCGGAAATATACCACTTTTTAAACATCCTTAAGCTGAACAAGCAATCCCAAAATAAAAGCCCGTGCATTACACACAGGCCTTTATACTAATTAAGTTTTAAAAATTAACCTAAATCCTATTAGGCAAGCTTTTAAAAGTAGTTTTCTACATTAGTTCTGCACTTTAAATCTAATGGGTTGATAATAGATCACCCTTACATTTTTATCTCGCTGTTTTCCCGGAGTCATTTGTGGTAATTTTTGCATAATTCGCTCAGCTTCTTGCTCAAGAGCAGGGTGTGGTGCACGGGTTTTAAGCTCAGTCACCTTGCCATGCTCATCAATTGTAAACTGAACATCAACTTTATTCATTCCGGTTAACCCATATTCCTCACCCAATGAAGTATTAAAGTTTTTACTAATAAATTCACCCATCTTCTCTTGAAGACAAGCCTTACGTTCTGCATTGGTTTGCAAACCCTCACAACCCGGAAAAACAGGTACAACTTCAACTCCTAAAACCGAAAATGTTTCAATTTCCGGCTCAGGGATATCAACTAGACTTTCTAAATCTGGAATATCAGTCTCTGGAGTAAAGTCGTCCACAGGAAGATCAATCTCAGGCACATCTGGCTCTGCAATTTTAGGAGGTAAAACTTTAGAAACCTCTTGTTTAGGTTCTACAGGTTTCTTTTTCTCTTCTCTCCTCACAGGTTCATTCCACATATCATTCATAGATATTGTAGCAACATCTTCTTGCGGAGGCGGAATAAAAGCTGTCACCGGTGATTTAATCTCAATCACCATAATAGCGAGAATGAGTGCGACGATAAGACCTAATTGAAAAAAGACGACGTTGTTTTTTTGTAGATTTACATCGTGCTTGCTTGTTTTGCGAGTAACGCTTTGCCGAGCGTTTACTTCGCTTTTTTGTGAATCATTCATGAATCATGTTTTAATGGTTACTATTCATTAAAACTTTAACAATAAGCTTGCCAAAAAAAAATCCCGACTCGCTTTAGCGGTCGGGATTTTGAATTCTATAAAGATTCAGAATTAATCCTGAACTTGGAATACAATAGGAAGCGAATATAATACACCTACTGCTTTACCTCGCTGCATACCAGGAGTCATTTGTGGCAGTAACTTAATTACACGAGCTGCTTCTTGCTCTAAACGCGGGTGTGGCCCACGAGATCCTATATCTACTATATTACCTTTTTGATCAATTTTAAATCGCACATAGATACGATTTATACCAGATAAACCTAGTTCACTACCTAACTCAGTATTAAACTTTCTGTTTACAAACTGGCTGATTTTCTCAGACATACACGCTTTTTTAGCATCGTTTCCTTTTTCGTTCTCGCAACCAGGGTAAACCGGCACGTTCTCGATAACTGCAAACGGTACGTCTTCAATAACTTCTTCCTCTGCAAAAGAAACTTCTTCAACCTCTACAATCTCATCTTCCTGACTGGTTTCTGTAGATTCTATTACGGTTTCTTCAATTTCTTTATCATCTTCTACAACCTCAATAACTTCCGGTGCTGGTGGTGGCGGTGGTGGCGGTGGTGGCGGTGGAGGTGTGTTCAATTCAGTAATTGGCACATCTTCTTCAATCATATCGTCCATCTGTAATTGTCCGATATCAATGGCCTCTTTTTCATACGTCTTCCACTCGATAGCCAGATAACTCAGCCCGAGTATCAAAATAAGACCTAACTGAAAGAAGAGTACACTTCTTTTGTTCAGATCTGCTTTGGGATTTTTCTTAGGTTCCATGAATCTTTAGTTATTAAGGATTGCTAATTTAATTAAAAATAGTATCAACTCGAAATTAAAATTTTGATTTCAGCCTTCTAAATTGAGTTTTCGCTAGAAAAATAAACAGTACTCCAACAAAAATCCCAACTGAATTTGCAATCAAATCTTTAAAATCGCCTGACCTAGAGGTCGTTAACGACTCTTGTAATACTTCAATAATTATACCATAAACAAAAGCAAGGCTACAAGATTTTATCAAAGATGTTGAGAAATTGTCTTTTTTTAGCTTCAAAACATAAAAATAACAAAACCACAACCCGGTAAAAATAGAATACACCAGAAGATGAACGATCTTATCGCTATTTTCTGGTGCATCACTTATATGCGGCATAGGCATCAAGCAAATAAATGCTATAAATGCCGTGTAAAAATAAACTGCTATTTTAAGCAGCTTAACCACCTATTATTTCCTGATAAGCTGCTACGTCAAGCAATGATTCTAATTCGCTCTCATCGCTAAATTTAATCTTAATCATCCATCCTTTACCATAAGGGTCTTCATTTACCGCTTCTGGCTCAGACTCCAAATCTGCATTAAACTCAACAATCTCTCCTGTTAATGGCAAAAACAAGTCAGAAACCGTTTTTACTGCTTCAACTGTACCAAAAACCTCTTCTTTATCTAAAGTCTCACCTTCGGTTTCTACTTCAACATAAACGATATCTCCTAATTCGCCTTGAGCGAAATCTGTAATTCCCACAGTGGCAATATCACCTTCTATACGCACCCACTCGTGGTCTTTAGTATATTTTAAATCTGCTGGTAAACTCATAATTTGTATTTAATTTAATTTCCGAAATTATATCTCAATGTTATTCCTGAGCGTATTGTTGTTTGCGGATATGCAGTTGAAATCGCATACGTCGCAAAAGAATGGTCATAATAGAAAATCGCCGTTAGATTTTTACTCAATGCATAATCTGCCTTAAAGGTCAACCCATAAATATCTTGACCAGCTGTGATCTGACTATTCTCAAGATCTAAATAGCGCACAATTGTCTCATTCTGTCTCAAAGACAAATCTGCTCTAAAGTTTAAATCACTCTTTAAAATAGTTTGTCTCCCGCCTATTCGTGTCGCAAATCTAATATCTTTTAATCGATATCCTAATCCTATTATATATTCATTTCCGTGAATTTCCGTAAGCAGATTGTTATCAAAGCTTAGAGACAAGGTGCGGTCTTTTCGTAATTCTGCAAGAATTTTGATCGAATTCTGCATTTCAAAATCAAGCCGTATTAAGGGCGAAAATAATTCGGTAAGATTTATGTTTGAATACAAGGTAGGGCTTATAAAATCGCCAGCTTGATTGGTTTGCACATCATCAACATTATTATTAAGAGAACGATCGTAATTCAAATTTGTACGAAACTGATTTATAGTATATCCCGACTGATATCCATGATTAACTGAAAAACGTTTGAATCGCTTTTTGAACCAGTCTAATTTCATCAGACCGGTATATTTTAAATTCCAGTTAGGTAACGGAAAACTTCTAAAAGCTCCCAGAGAAACATTTGATGCATTCCCCGGTGTATAAGCAGAAAGAAATGCCGGAAGCAACACCCGCTGACTCGTACGACCAAAACCTACCGGGTATCCAAATTCGTCACGGGCATACTGATCGTTGCCATAAAAATCTTCTGCGAGTCGTTCTGCAATAACCAATCTATTAGATCTAAACTGATTAAAATTAGCTGAAGATTCTAAAGAACTTGAGTTGAAGGCGGTGCCTATCATCAATGTTGAGATACTGTAATTTCCTAAGGTATTTCCGGTAAGACTGTTGTATTGTAAAGTGGTAGGGTCAACACGATAATTCTCGTTATAAGTCTCCTGATAAATACGATTCATATTAACATCAATCGTAAGATCTTCTAGAAAACTGGTCTGTATCTGCATGTCTAAGTTTCGGTTCTCTACCTCGCTATACTGCTCATTATACTCTTGATACAATGTTAACCAACCTTGTCTTGCTGCATAATCGCGCACCTCAGCCTGACTACCAAAGACAAAAGCGGTAGTAGGCCTTACCGTGCCTAAAAATCCTACTCCAGGCAAATAACCGGGAAGATAAGTACCATTATTTTGCTCATAATTAATCTGGATACGCTTGATTCCGGTAGCAATACCTATCAACGTGTTTTTTGCTTTATCTGCAGCACTTAACTTATTTTCTTCAGGTATTGGTCTTGGTTGAGTAGGTGTTCCTAAAGTAGGTACCGCACGACTGCGATCTGATTTTGATGAAGGCCCTGCTGTTTTCTTAGACAATCCCAAAGCATCATAAAGCGTTTTCATATCTAAAGTAGTCTGCAATGCATGTGTATTTGCATTCTGAATCGAGTTTCCTAAATCTGGTATTCCATCAAGTGTTTGCAATTGATACGAGCCACGCGTCCACTGAAAATCTGCGCTATAAGAATACGTAGATTTAATAAACTCCAAATACGGCAACTTATTAACTGGCAGATCATAGTTCAACTGCATCGTCTGGTTATGACGATCTGGTGTACCTACATCAAAAAAGCTGGAATAAACCCCACCTGCATTTTCATCTAAAGAACTATCTGGGTTTAGATAATTACGTACAATCCTATTTTGATATTGATCTAGATTTATCCGCAGGGATTTTGTTACAGGAAAATTAACCGTAAAGTTTCGATCAAATTGATAGTTACGCTGCAGATATTCCGGGATTGGAATTGAGTTTTCATTTGCTAATAAATCTCTAAACTTCTGACGACTATATTGACGCGTTATATTTGAAGAGATGTTTACACTTGCTGGTAAATAATTAAAATTGAAATCCTTCAACAACTTCCAATACTTGCCGGCAAAAAGCGAATCATTTTTATTGAAAGGCTCAACTGTTTTAGGCTTAAAAGCAAAAGCATATGTAGCCCCTGCCCTCACATTTTGACTCACAGCTTCTTCAATTTCAAAATCTTTATGATCTTCCTGATTATGGCTATAAGCTAAAGTCAAATTTTCGATATCCCAAGGCATTGGCTTTTTATCACCCGTTCGTTCTTTACGCACACCAATAAAGTTGATGCTCTCCCGGTTTGTACGTTCAATAGCAATATCATTAATACGCTCACGCTCTACTTCACTACTAGCAGCTGCTAACCTTTTATCAAGCTCTAAGTCTGTATACAGTGGATCATATTGTGGAGTTATAGTTTGCCCACCTCTCGCATAATTAAAAGGTAATTTAACACCCCATTTCTTAGGCATGAGCTGTCCCAAGTTTAGGTTTGTAACCATATCAAAAGATTTTACATCTTCTCTGTTACGCTGGTTAGGACCTGCATCTATACCTCCAAAACCTATAGTAGATTGGCGCGCTGTTCCTGAGACCGTAGCAAAATCAGCCAGATTTGCATCCATATTAATGATACCTGCCCAGCCTCCTTGATTTTGCAATCCTGACAAGCGCAATTCATTAAACCAAGCTTCTGCACAAACAGTGTTACGCCCCTCATCATTTCCGTTTTTAAGCCCAAGCATTAACACCCGCACATCACCAAAACTAGGATTACCCTGTATACCTACTCGCACTCTACCTGATTCATAAGGAGTACTGGCTGGATCAGCAATCACATTTCCGTCTTGGTCAAAATAAGTGATCTCATCTAAAAGTGTATTAAACGCTCCATTAAAGAAAGTAGCTTTTACTGTTTGAAGCACCTCTAAAGGAAGTTTAAGCTGATTGACATCTGGCCAAATCAAATCTGGGCTACTTGTACCAAAAGCAGTTGGACTTAATGGCAATTCTATTTGATAGAAGTTACGCGTAAGATCTGTACCCATACGTATAATTGCCACCACTTCATTATCCTGTACTGGCGTTTCATTTAGTAAAGATTCTAAATGAATAAACATTTCCAGATTTTTATACTGACGCATATCCAACCTGAAATTCTTATAAACCGCTCTGGCATCTTGAGTCTCTAGATCACAAACTCTCAAAGAAAGAGACTGTTCATTTTGACGAATATTATTATTGTTATTAATCAATTCTTCCCTAAAAACTCCCGGAGGCAGAACATAAGGTATAGGATTACGGTTATTGTTTTCTTCAATATTAACTGAAGTCACTTCAAAACGCGTACTTTCTGTAGTAGGGTCAGATTCATCAGGATCTAAGGTGTACAAATAACGACGGTAATCCCCACGCACCAGATCAAAAGCACCAAATCGCAAAACTGTAGGGTCTTGCCAGCCACTCATGAACATTCTCATAAATCGAATAGATCTAAAATCACTAATCCCTCCCTGACTGCCTGTAGACTGACTAATAGGAATTTTAAATTGATACCAAGTAACCGGTAAACTATTCCCATTCTGAAGCGTTACTTCAATATCACGTTGATCAACAATGAACTCATTTTCAATATTCAAACTCTGCGGAGTTATATCCAACTCATACTCATAATAACTATCAACGGTATTCATGGTAAAGTCCCGGTTAAAATCTTCAACGTCAGGAACTGTTGTAGAACCGCGATCTGTTTGTGACACATTAACAGGAGAATTACCCTCTAAACCATTATAATTCTTATATCGGTTTAATACCGAACCCGTAGCGGCAACAAAATATTGATAGTTATCCCCTGAAGGATCTTCTAAACCTGCAAAACCCGGAAACTTTTCAGCCTCTTGCTCATCACTAAGACCATCATAACCCACGTCTTGATTAGTTCTTTGTTCACCTTCAGTATCAAAAGCATAAATCAACGCCTGATTGGTAGGCACTTTCCCCCATACCGTAGAAACCGTATTTGATGTAGAACCGTCCTGCGGCAAACCGTTTTCATATTGCTTTCTACCGTCTTTAAGCACATCTTCAGAGATATTACCCAAATTCAGCGTTAATCGACCACCAGTATTGGTTGCGTTCTCAGCATATATAAAGGGATCCATCACCCAGAACTCTATAAACTCTACATTAGATTGCTCAAAGTCTGTAGAGGCAAAAGATCGCATGATACCTCCAAAATTTTGTTCAGGATTTTCTAGAATTCCATCTTGAGCATCTAGACTAAAATTATAAGGTCCGCGCTCACCTGGATAATATGCTAAATCTAACGTAAACAAAGCCTGTGTTGTTCCGGCAATAATATCTTGCTCCGGAAAAATCTCGTCTCTAAAAACTCTTCGGGTTGCATACGTTGAAACATCTGCATCGGTAATCCCATCAGGTCGCTGACTGGTATAAAAAATAGGGTCTATACTGTACCACGCTAATTTTGCACGCTTGTAACCTGCTGCTAAATCCCCATTTGTTAATTCCCCACCTAATCCTATAGGCGCTGAAGACAAAAACCACTGTAAAGGCGAACTGATATCTAGGGAGGTTTGAGTTCCCTCAAAATCATCTATATAAGAAGCAGCCTCTCCTCCAAAATCGGTAGCCTTTGGCTGTCCCGGAAGTAAATAAGCTACTTCTCCTCTAAGCGAAATATTAGAAGGTACATCAGTGTCTATATTAGGAAGTTTATTGACCAGCCTGGTCAAGAACGGAACTTCTGTTGAGAAATTTGCATTCATACCAAAAATGGTATTATTAATAGGTTCAAAGCTGTAGGTTGCCTTTTGGGTCAACGGTCTTTCATTAACGTTGAGCAACGTACCGCCTATCATAAAATCCTCACTGAATTGATGCTCTACATTTAAACCTGTAAAACGCTTGGTTTGCTGTCCGAAAAGCGAATTATTTTCAGTCGAAACCTGAATAGGTACTCCAGAACCTTTAAGAGCCTGATCAAGAATAATAACCCGTCCTCGCTGATAATCTACCGAATAATCTAAGCCTTCCTGAAGCACTCGCCCTCCAGCAGTAACGGTAACAGATCCTTGTGGTATATTGAATCCACCTATTGGAATACCTTCTTCTTGCTTGGATTTAAAAGTTCCCTGAAGTTGAAACACGTTTTTATCTGCATTATCCTGAGCTACTGTTTTTGTAGAATTATAAAGCGAGCGATACACATACTTTTCCTGATTTGCATTATATGAGTCGTCATTCTCATAAGTCTCCCCGCCAGCACTTCTGAGCTTATTGAATAAGTATTCACCAAAAGGTTCTACAGATGTAAAAATGATGCTCCCATTTCGCACGTTAACGGTTGTTCCTTCTACAAAATCAAAAAAACCATCACCACCGGTTTGCGGATCTCCGTTTTGGGTAAGTCTGTCTAAGTTGAAAACGTTTAATAAAGGAGTATTTGCAACATCATCTGGTAAAGCAGGACCACCATCTGCCGCAGTAATGTAATTTATAGGAGATGGTGAATTGTAAACGATATTCATCCTAAAACCATCAGGCTCCAACTGCCCCACGCCAAGACCATAAATATTTTTCATCATCAAGTCCCAAACCGGTTCGTTGACATCTGTAATATTACTTTTAAGTAATTTCACAACAAGAGCTTGTGAAGTACCGCCTTGACCTGGCGTAATGAAGCTATCTAATATTCCATCATTATTAATATCCCTTCCGTTTGTCTGGTCTGGATCTGCAGCATCTGCAATCTGATCTCCATCAGCATCCTGCCCATTTTCATTTACTCCATCTCCGTCAGCATCTACATCAACAATATCTGGGACACCATCACCGTCTGTATCTACATAGGCTCCGCTAGTTGCATCTACTCCATCATTACCAAATTCACCAACTTGATACACCTCGCCATTTACAGTATATTGAAAAGCAACAGCTAAAACCTCATCGTTATTTAAACGTTGATTTAAAGATATATACCCCAATTGTGTATCTAAGGTATATTCTGAAGGTGTAAGCTGTCGGGCATTTTCTAAAGAAACATAATCAGATCCATCTGCCACCTGAACTCCGCCGAAACCTTGATCAACTGTTGCGACATCACGTATCGCAGAGGTTAAAACAGACTGACCGGTACCGTCTATACCAAAAGGATTAAAATCATTACTAGCATTTCTTGGGTAAGCCCCAGACGGTAAGTTCACAAAACCACCTGGAATATTTGGCAATCCTATTTTTGAAGGATCTGACTCTCCAATATCTTGTATCGCTACAATGTTACGCGTATTCTCAAAACGCTGCGTACGGTTTGTTACCCATACTTCTATACGCGTAATCTGAATATTAGAATTTTTAAAAGGATAGTTAGCAAGGGCTCTATCATAAGTATCTCTAAAATACTGTGCTAAGAAGTAATGCCTGTTCTCATCATACTCTAAAGCAAAAATCTCAAAATCCTGAATGGTTCCATCTCCCTGAGCCAACACCTGATTGGTTTGGGACTGCTGCTCTGAAAAAACACCGGTAATGGTAGTTTTACCAAACTGCAACTGAGCTTTAACTCCAAAAAGACTTTGTGATCCCTGAATAAGCGCACTATTAAGTGGCATACTTACATTTCCTACCTCAATCTTTTGTACAATATCATCCTCATCAGGAGTATATTCTAACTTGATCTGATTCTGAAAGTTGAATGTAGACTCGGTGTCATAAACCGCATTTACCTGAAGTCGCGTCCCCACTTTACCAAGTAAACTTAAGCTGATACGCTGATCAAAGTCAAAACTGAAATTAGAACGGTTACGCGGAGAAAAACTAGGATTATCTTGTTTGGTAAACAGTCCGCCAATATCCATCTCTACAGAACCTTGAGGAATGAATTCAATAGAATTTCCGCCGAATATAGACTCAAACAATCCTGAGTTTACATAGAAGTTAGGTAAAAGACTTTTTTGGTCTTCCTTTCCTTCTTCGGTACGACCATCTACAGCGGCTATCTTCTGTTGAAAATAAGCACGCATCCGTTCTTTTTTAACCAGTTCTTTAAATTCGTCTGGCGTTAAAATACGTGGATAATTAATGTTGTATTGACCCAGACTTTCTGTATAAACATACCGGTCTGTTAAAGGATCATAAGTATATTTTGAAATTATAGAATTAGGGTTCTTAAGGTTCAAACGCCCAAGAGAAACACCGGTTTGCGTACTATCTTGCTCTTCTTCCTGAGCAAGCATAGGCATAGAACACAGAAGCGTCCCTGATAGCAATAGCATTTGTAAGGAAAACCAGCGTAGTTTTGTAACCAATGTCTATTATAGTTTTTTAAGTGCCAACTTTATAATTGTTTCTACAGAAGCTTGAGGATCTTCGCGCACAATACCATCACACACTTTCTCTGCTTGCTTTCGCGCAAAACCAAGCGTCTCTAAAGCTGATAACGCTTCATCTTTGTTGGTATTGCTTGCAACAGGAGAAACTTCATTAATATCATACACTTTAAGAATCTTATCTTTTAGGTCTAAAATGACACGCTGCGCCGTTTTAGCTCCAATCCCTTTGACTCCCTGTATCGTTCTCACATCTCCGTTAGCAATAGCCTGTTTGACCTGACTGGGATCTAATGAAGACAACATCGTACGGGCGATACTTGTACCTACACCACTTACAGAAATAAGCAGTTTAAAAATCTCTCGTTCAGATTTATGAGAAAAGCCATAAAGGGTATGAGAATCTTCTTTGATATGGAGATAGGTATACAACATAATGCCCTCTCCTTCAGGAAGAAGCGAAAAAGTATGTAAAGATATATTTACAAAATACCCTACCCCGTTACACTCGATAACAACATCGGTATGATTTTTTTCGACTAACTTACCTCTTAAGAATGTAATCATGTGCTATAAAAAACGTTAAGGCTTCAAATGTACTAAAATAATTGAGCACACCTGAAGCCTAAAATTTAAGAAACTTATGCTTTAACGCTATCTCCTAGAAGCTCTTCCTGAAGTCTTTTTCCTTTTTGTTGAGCATCAATTACTGCAACGGCAGACATATTTACAATCTCATCTACACTTGCTCCTAGCTGAAGCACGTGAACGGGTTTCTTCATCCCCATCATAATAGGCCCAATATTATCTGCTTTATTGAGTTCTTTGATCATTTTATAGGTAATATTTGCTGAATCTATATTAGAAAAAACAAGCGTATTTACCTTTCTACCAGCCAGCTTAGAAAACGGGAATTTGCTTTTTAGCATATCAGAATTTAACGCAAAATCTGCCTGCAACTCGCCGTCTACAGCTAATTCCGGATAAAATTTATGTAAATAAGAGACCGCTTCACGCACTTTATCTGCCTGAGGATTTTTTGAAGAACCAAAGTTTGAATACGAGATCATTGCGATTACAGGTTCCATCCCAAACAAACGCACCGTACGGGCGGTCATCAATGCAATCTTAGCTAGTTCTTTTGCTGAAGGTTCAATATTGATAGAAGTATCAGCTAAAAACAAGGGTCCTCTGTTTGTATTCATCAAGTTTGCTGCAGCAACCTTCTGAACATTAGGCGCAGAACCTATAACTTCTAAAACCGGTTTAACTGCAGAAGGGTAACTACTACTATACCCCGTGATCATAGCATCTACATCTCCTTGCTTCACCATCATTGATGCATAATAATTACGCTGTCTCAACAACTTCTGAGCATCATACAAAGTCACACCTTTACGCTTACGCTCTTGCCAATACAGATGTGCATATTCGTTAAGTTTCGGTTTTTCTTCGGGGGTTTTAGGATCTATAATCTGAATATCTGCATCAAAATCAAGTTCTTCCATTAATTCAACGATTGTCTCGCGATTCCCTAATAAAACCGGAGTTCCAATTCCGTCATCATATACAATCTGAGCAGCCTTAAGCACATCAAGTTGGTCTGCTTCGGCATATACAATACGTTTAGGTTCCGTTTTAGCACGGTTGAGTATAAGACGTACAATTTTGTTATCTGAGCCCATGCGCTCTAAGAGTTCATCTTCATATTTTACCCAATCTGTAATAGGCTCTCTTGCAACCCCACTTTCCATTGCGGCTTTTGCCACTGCTGGCGGAACCTTTGTAATCAATCTAGGATCAAAAGGTTTTGGAATAATATATTCTTTACTAAAGTTCAATCGGGTTTCACCATAAGCAATATTCACCTGCTCAGGCACAGATTCTTTTGCGAGCTCGGCAAGGGCTTTAACCGCTGCCATTTTCATTTCTTCATTAATTTTAGTAGCACGTACATCTAACGCTCCTCTAAAAATAAACGGGAAACCAAGCACATTATTTACTTGGTTAGGGTGATCAGAACGGCCAGTCGCCATTATGATATCGTCACGCGTATCCATCGCAAGATTGTAATCAATCTCAGGATTAGGGTTCGCCATTGCAAATACAATTGCATTAGGCGCCATAGCTTTTAGCATTTCTGGCGAAACGATATCTGCTATAGAAAGACCTATAAACACATCTGCATCTACCATCGCCTCATCAAGCGTATCTATTTTTCGGTCTGAAGCAAACTCTGCTTTCTCAGAAGAAAGACTTTCGCGATCGCTACGAATTACCCCTTTACTGTCTAGCATTACAATATTCTCTGATTTTGCACCAAAAGCTTTGTAAAGTCTGGTACAGGAAACAGCCGCAGCTCCAGCTCCACTCACAACAATGCGAATTTCATCCATCTTTTTACCTGTAAGCTCTACTGCGTTTAGTAAAGCTGCCGCAGAAATAATCGCAGTACCATGCTGATCATCATGCATCACCGGAATATCTAATTCCTCTTTTAGTCTTCGTTCTATCTCAAAAGCTTCGGGAGCCTTAATGTCTTCAAGATTGATTCCTCCGAAAGTGGGCGCAATATTTTTAACCGTTGCAATAAACTCATCTACATTTTTAGTATCTACTTCAATATCAAAAACGTCAATACCCGCAAAAATCTTAAAAAGCAAGCCTTTACCTTCCATCACGGGTTTTGAAGCTTCGGGGCCTATATCTCCCAGACCCAAAACTGCTGTTCCGTTAGAAATTACAGCAACAAGATTTCCTTTTGCAGTGTATTTGTAAGCATTCTCTTTATCTTTTTCAATCTCAAGACAAGGCTCTGCAACTCCCGGCGAATAAGCTAATGACAAGTCGCGTTGTGAAGAATATTTTTTAGTAGGAACTACTGCAATTTTACCTGGTGTAGGTTTTGCGTGATAGACTAAAGCCTCTCGGCGCTTACTTTCTTTGCTCATATTTAAGTTGTTTACTCGTATTACAAAAGTAAACCTATTATTGAATCAGACTAAGAATTTACAAGGTTTCCTTTAGCTAATTTCTGTCAAAACATCAATATCTGAAGGAATAACTCCTAAATGCTGAAGTTTTAAAGCTGCCAGTTTTAAAGCTGTTTCGGCAGCTTTTTTATCTGAAACTTTCTGCAAGTAACTGTATAGGAATCCAGACCAAAATGCATCGCCTGCACCAGTTGCATCAGCTAAAAATTCTAGTTTTAACGCCGGAAGTGTTATCACAGCATTTCCTTTTCTCGATAGTTTTACTCCCTCTGCACCTAAGGTTAAGCACACCAGATCAACACCATTGGTATGAAAAAAATCAAAAATCTCTTGGTGTGGTTTATGTTCTGCAAAAAGTCTAAACATATCGTCCTCACTTATTTTGACCAAAGGGTTATAGCTGCAATACACTTTGATCACCCTTAGGCCTTCTTCACGATCTGGCCAGATCCGCTCGCTATAATTGACATCGATACTCAACTGCAATCCTAACTCTGAAGCTTCTTTTGCTGCTCTTAAAATTGCTTGCTGTGCCGGGATTTTACTAAGCGCAAAACACGTGGTATGAAAAATTTTAGCTTGTTTCAATAAAGCTGTTGGCAGTTGTTCTGAAACCAACTCCTTGTCTGCTTCACGATAGGCTATAAAATCTGGTGTTCCGGTGGTTTTTGACACGAATATCACGCTGGTAGGAAAATCATCTAGTATCGCTACTCCTTCCGTATTCAGATTTAAATCGTTTAATTTTTGCAGAACAAAATCTCCCAGTCCATCTTTACCTATCGCACAAATCAATCTGGAATTTAAGCCGAGTCGTTTTGTATTAACCGCAACATTTGTGGGACTTCCGCCTAAAAAACGCTGAAAGCTTTCGGTCTCTGAGAGAGATACATTTTCTTGAATCCCTATAAAATCTAGGAGAATTTCCCCAACACAAATAATGTCTATTTCCTTTTTCATAAAAAAAGTGTGTTTCCTTGCAGCGCCTGATGCACTAATACTGCTCCCGCCGCACTCCATGTACAATATGGCACTCCATTAGGCTCACCGGTTTTAGAATTGAAATTTTCATAAAAAGACCATTTCTCTTTTGCATTCAGCTTGTCAATCTGGCTCAAAACCTCTTCGGCAAGCTCTTTTTTTTCCTGCTCAACGAGTCCCATAGCATAAAAACCATTTACCATCTGCCACGTTCCTCCATTATGGAATTCGTATGGGTAATTCCTAAATTCGTATTTACAATTGTTAATTAAAAATCTCCAGTCGTCATCGCCTTCTTTGATTACCGGCCAAAATGCAGGCAATAATTGCGTAGTCAAGCTTTTACGCGTAGCCTCAGTATAATCTACAAGTTGCGTTTTATCTTCATCATTGCCTAAGTCTAGCATCAGCGCAAGGCTATTTGCAAAAGCATCAAATTGTGTTTGATAACCAGCAGGCTCTAATGATGCAACCCAATATGGCTTCTCATTTAAAGCAGCATACGCTTTAGGATGATATACTCCCTCTTGTGAACCTCGTTGTTTATAATTCTTAGTGAGTTTTGCTGTAATAGCCTCCAGTTTATTTGAAAGAACAGTATCAGCGTGCAGCTTCAAATACGACCGCATTGCCCAAACCCGAAGTAATTGATCATATAAAATAAAACCCTGAGTAGGATATTCATCCGCCCAGTTTCCGCTTCGCGGAACATACATCAAATCCCCATCGTTATATTCCCAACTGTGCATCAATTCAAAACCTCTTAAAACGTGCGGCTTCATCATTCTCATAAATGCTGAATCTTCTGTTTTGAGTACATATTGACACACACCTATTATAAACCACGACACCGTATCAACACGGCCAGCAAGACCACCAAAACTGAGTTCGGCTTTTGCTTCTGTAAAATACACATTAGAAGGTATATTACCCAGATCATGCTGATGTTCTGCCAGAGTAATGAGCGTTTGCTTAAAGACTTCTACCAGTTTTGAATCTCCATCAACCAAACCGGCAAGGCCACATATCACGCCGTCTCTTGCCCAAACCCTGCGATAATTTGCAATATCATTTGCACTGGCAAGAAATCCTTTTTCCGTGGCAACTCTATGGAGTAAATCTATTGCTTGAGAATATGCTGTTGTCATTTAGTTCATCTTAATTTCATCTGAAGAATAGCTCTTTTTTAACCGCAAAGCTAGTATTGCAGCAATGATAAAGAACACTCCTCCAAGAAGAATTGCATTAATTGCATCGTTACCCAAAAGATTTTTAATTATAGGACCAAAGGTTACTGTTTGTATCAACATAGGGATCACGATCATCATATTTACAATTCCCATATAAACGCCGCGCTTTTCTTCGGGAATTACTTTAGAAACCATCGCATACGGTATTCCCATCATTGCCGCCCAACCTATACCAAACAAGATCATCGGGATGAGTAATGCATATTCATTTTTAATATATGGCATACTTAACATAGCTATACCGGTAAAAACCAGACTCATCACATAAACGTTGCGCGAGCCGTATTTCTTAGCGAAAGGAACTAATGCGAGTGCCACAATCATGGTTACAAAATTATAAGTCCCATTCATCAAACCAGTTTGAGCCAGGGCTTGCTCAGAAACCATCTGAAAGTTTTGCGCAAAAGCCGTATCACCTGTACCTACTACTCCACCGCTGCGGCAGGCTTCCATAACACCTTCAAAACGCTGATTATCTTCTTCTGTTATTCCATAAATACTGCTTCGCAACATCGGGGTTATAAACTGCCAATACACAAACAATGCATACCATTGAAAGAAATAAACTGTCGCCAGTTTTTGCATCATCTTTGGCATTTTACCTATCGCTGCAATAATTTCAGTAAAAGGTTCTTTTATGCGATCAACAAAATTAGACTCTCGTTTTTCGCGTTTAAGCTCTGCTAAAGCTTCCTCAGAAGGCGGAATTTCTGGTGTTTTCCATACTGACCAGGATATAGTTCCTACTGAAGCGATTGCTCCTAAAAAGAAGGAATAATAAACCCAGGTTGGGATATTGGAAACAGTTTCTGTTGCGGTGCTACACAATGCAGCACTTTGATCTGCCGGAGCTCCAAACCAATCCTGAAACAAAAACAGTGAGAAGTTAGCAATGGTTATACCAGCACCTACAAAGAGACTTTGCATTTGATAACCAAAGGTAATCTGATCATCATTCAATTTATCACCCACAAAAGCGCGATACGGTTCCATTGCAGTATTATTTGCCACATCAAGAATCCACAAAAGACCTACTGCAAACCATAACTCTGGACTGAATGGAAAAGCAAAGAGACATAAACTACCTAAAATTGCTCCTATTAAAAAGAAAGGTTTTCTTCGTCCGCCCCATTTAGGCAACCAGGTTTTATCTGAAATCGCACCAATTATAGGCTGAATCAAAAGTCCGGTAACGGGACCTGCAAGATTTAACAAGGGTAAATCTGCGTGGTCCGCACCCAGAAAAGAAAATATAGGATTGATAGCTGTTTGCTGCAGCCCGAAACTAAACTGAATACCAAAAAAACCGACATTCATATTCCAAATCTGCCAAAAGGAAAGATTCGGTTTCTTTAAAGCACTTAAAAATTTATTCATAAGTGGATGTAATAAACTAAAAGATCATTTTAGCTTGAGAAGAGTATTTTGCCTTTTTACTAATTTCAAACGTTTTCGCTAATTATAAGAACAATTCAGGCTTTCAATATACAAGAATACAGAAATATATTCCTTAAAAACTTAAGAAAATATTAACTATTGTTTATTATCTAAAAACTCAATATTCCGCATCAATCCTGAATACTTAGTGCGTTTTACAGGAGATTTTCTAAATATTTCAGAAAACACCTCTTGTGTTAACTCACGCCATTCTTTTTTAGAATTCTCCAGAATTTGAGTTTTAGGGTTGAAAAGAGGTTCAGAGTGCGGCTTAGAAAATCGGTTCCATGGACAAACATCTTGACATACATCACAACCAAACATCCAATCGTCCAGCTTATCCTGAGCATAATCTGGGATTTCATTTCTAAGTTCTATCGTATAATAACTGATGCACTTACTACCATCTACAATATACGGATCAACAATAGCTTGTGTGGGACACGCATCTATACATGCAGTACATGAACCACAATGATCTGTCACTGGTGTATCATACTCAAGATCCAAGTCAATAATCAATTCTGCGATAAAATAAAACGACCCCGCTTGTTTAGTGAGTAAATTGCTGTGTTTACCTACCCAGCCTAATCCGCTTTTTGCCGCCCAGGCTTTATCGAGAACCGGGGCTGAGTCAACAAAAGCTCTTCCATCTACTTCGCCAATAGTCTCTCTGATATATTCTAAAAACTCTTTCAGCTTATCTTTAATGACAAAATGATAATCTGTACCATAAGCATATTTAGAGATCTTAAAGGAATCTTCTCGTTGTTGTTCTTCCGGAAAATAATTAAGTAATAAGGAAACTACGCTTTTAGCCCCGGGAACAAGCAACCTAGGATCAAGACGCTTATCAAAATGGTTTTCCATATAGCGCATTTCACCGTTCATATTTTTCTTCAGCCAGTTCTCTAGTCGCGGAGCTTCTTCCTCTAAAAAACCTGCTTTAGAAATACCACAAGACATAAAGCCAAGACGTTTTGCTTCGGCTTTAATTAATCTGGTATATTCGGCTTTTTTAGAATTCAAATGTCGCGCGGAGTAAAATTTAAGATAGAATTTTTAGGCTTTAATGTTATCAACGGATTGACCTCTATGGGCTCAGGTTCATAGGTTATTTTGAATTTTTTAAGGAGTTGAGCTACCGCCAAAATCATTTCATACATCGCAAAATTATTACCGATACACATTCTAGGACCTGCACCAAAAGGATAATAATAGGGCGAATATTTCAAACTTTCATCTTCAAAACGATCGGGATTAAAATCCTCTGGGTTCTCCCAAAAATCTTCTTGTCTGTGGATCTCAAAAATGGAAAACAAGATATTAGCTCCCGCTTCAATCTTAAATCCCGAAATAAAATCCTCTTCTAAACTAATACGGTCAATAAAGTATGCAGGTGGATATAAACGCATCGACTCATTTACCACATTATTTATAAATTTCATTCCTTTCAATTGCTCCAGTAAGTCAACCTCTTCTATTTGCTGAACTTCTTTAAAAACTCGCTCCTGAACCTCTTGATGCCTGGCTAGTAATTCTGCAGTAAAGGTCAACGCATTAGAAGTTGTCTCATGACCAGCAATAAATAAAATCAGAATCTCATCAATTAATTGCTCTCGCTCTATTGCTGTGCCGTCATCATAACGTGCATCAAGCAACATATCTAAAACATCATTCTCTTTTTGTCCACTGGCGATTCGCTCATCTACTAATTTGTCAAGAATTTGACGTGCTTCTTGTGTAAGTTTTAGATTATCTCTCAGCTTACCAGATACCTTAAACCACCAGCCCAAATAAGGCTGACGTAATTCTCTCACCATCATTTTCTGAGCAGACTCCGTTATATACTGCAAGCGATTGATATTTTTCTGATCAACCGCACTACTGAATAAAGACTGAACCACGGTTTGAAAAGTTAGATCATTAAACACCGGAAAAATATCGAAGGGTTCATTGACAACCACTTTATTCAATTCTGTAGTAATAGCTTGATCTATTTTAGCAATTATTTGCGCCAATTGCTTTTTATGAAAAGCAGGCTGAATAAGCTTACGCTGCTTAGCCCAATGCTTTCCGTTTGAAGTCAACAAACCACGACCTACATACTTTGCCAGATCTTTAGTCTGAATGGGAGATTTATGATAATTCTTTTGATTTTTCTGTAGTGCATGTTGTGCAAATAAAGCATCTCTACTAAAAATAACACTTTTGGAAAAACTGAGATTCAGTCGAAAAGTATCACCTTTTTCTCTAAAGTTTTTATGATGAAAAGGTAACGGATTTTTTAAAATTTTAAGTGCAGATCTAAAAAACTGCAGGATAGAAACTTCTGGAATCTTTTGCATAGCTTAAAACAAACCTCCCTGAACAGGACCTTTGACTCGATTAAGATGTTTATAAGCTGCTTCAGTAACCTCTCGCCCACGTGGAGTACGTATAATAAATCCTTGCTGAATCAGGAACGGCTCATAAACTTCTTCGATGGTTTCGCCACTTTCAGAAACAGCTGTTGCGAGAGTGCTAATCCCAACCGGACCGCCCTTAAATTTATCGATTATAGTTGCGAGAATCTTGTTGTCCATTTCATCTAAACCGTGCGCATCTACATTTAAAGCTATTAGACCAAAACGTGCAATTTCAATATCTATAGTTCCATTACCTTTAATCTCTGCAAAGTCACGCACACGACGCAACAAGGCGTTTGCAATACGAGGTGTACCGCGGCTTCTACCTGCAATTTCAATAGCGGCTTCCATACCTATAGGTACTTGTAAAATATCTGCACTACGTTGAACAATAGTAGTTAGCAACTCTGTATTATAATACTGAAGACGCGAAGAAATACCGAACCGCGCTCGCATAGGAGCAGTTAATAGGCCTGAACGAGTAGTTGCTCCAATGAGTGTAAAAGGATTCAAATTGATCTGAACGGTCCGGGCATTCGGTCCGCTTTCGATCATAATATCAATTTTGTAATCTTCCATAGCCGAGTATAAGTACTCTTCAACTATAGGGCTCAATCTGTGAATTTCGTCTATAAATAAAACATCACGTTCTTCTAAATTGGTAAGCAATCCTGCAAGATCACCAGGCTTATCTAAAACAGGACCAGAAGTTACCTTGATGCTAACACCTAATTCATTTGCTAAGATATTTGCTAAAGTTGTTTTACCTAACCCAGGAGGACCGTGAAAGAGCGTGTGATCTAATGCCTCTCCCCTTCGATTCGCAGCTTGAACAAATATCTCTAGATTTTCAATAACCTGCTCTTGACCGGTAAAATCTCCAAAACTAAGCGGCCGTAAGGCACGCTCTACGTCATACTCTTCAGGAGTGAACCCCTCTCCACTTGCATCTAAATTCTCATTCATAACGCAAAGATACTAAATAGGCTTTTTGAAAATATAAGCAACTTCTCAAAAGCAGAAATAAAAACATTCATAAATAAAAAGCCCGCTAATTAGCGGGCTTTTTAGTGTATTTTATTTGAATCTAGTGATTCATTTCTTCTTCATTTTCCTGAAGTGGAACAGTCTGCGGAACAAAATC